>Ga0194133_10002703_pt1 | contig 26874 bp, 22 predicted proteins | sample TA2KigOf40mmetaG_FD_155448 | JGI IMG/M metagenome (GOLD analysis project Ga0194133, IMG submission 155448) | Freshwater microbial communities from Lake Tanganyika, Tanzania - TA2015055 Kigoma Offshore 40m | ecosystem: Environmental > Aquatic > Freshwater > Lake | place: Tanzania: Lake... | reverse complement strand
TTTTGGATTTTTCAAATCTTAACCCTGAGCATTTATTTGATTGCATCATGGAGGATGAGAATCAGCGAAAAGGCATCTGGTCAAGCATTACTGGGCAGTGTTGGCATAAAGTTGCTTTTCTGCATGATAATAGCCTTTGGTTACATCTATGCAAACCCTGTTGATCCCTTACGATTTATCATCAATTTTTTTTATTTATATATCTTTCATACAGTGTTTGAAATATATTGTTTGTTATGTAACTTGCGCAACCAAAAAATAAATTAAATTTCTTACAATAAATGGATTTGAGCCATATTTTCAATTCAAAAAAAATCTCAAGCATAGTATTTTGTGCAGTGTTGTTTTCCTTTTTGAGTTTTTCAGCTTTTTCTGAGGAGCATGCCTCTTCAGAAGCGTCGCATAAAACATCAGCAACAGAACATGATGCAAAACCGGAAAAGGAAGAAGATATATCTAAGGTAATTTTACACCACATTGCCGATTCACATGAGTGGCACTTTTTTGGTCATTTTGCGCTTCCTCTTCCGGTCATATTGTGGACAGACAAGGGTTTGGTTAGTTTCCTTTCCAATAAGTTTGGACATAATGATCATGGTACCGAATTGCTGGAGCTAGGTGGTACTCGACTGGTTTATTATCATGGAAAATATTACTATCCTGAAGCGGTTAAAAGTGCCGATGGAACGTACATTGCATACAACAATCAGGGCGATATTATAAATTCCAGTCCGCTGGATATTTCAATAACCAAGAACGTTGTTTCCCTATTAATTTCGGTTACTATTTTGTTGTTTGTATTTATCGGTATTGCCCGTGCTTACAAGAAACGTGAAGGCAAAGCCCCAAAGGGATTACAGTCTATCCTTGAGCCAATCATCCTCTTTGTTCGGGACGATATTGCCAAACCGCAATTAGGGCATAAATACAGGGGTTTTATGCCGTATTTGTTGACGGTATTTTTCTTTGTTTGGTTGAATAACCTGATGGGTTTGGTTCCTTTCTTTCCAGGTGGTGCAAACTTAACCGGAAATATTGCGGTGACTATGATGTTAGCGCTTTGCACTTTTGTACTTACTACCGTTAATGGCAATAAAAATTATTGGGGACACGTATTAACGCCTCATGTGCCCTGGTGGTTATATCCGCTGATGATTCCGGTTGAGATCATTGGTTTATTTACCAAGCCAATTGCTTTAATGATTCGATTGTTTGCGAATATCACTGCCGGTCACATTCTTATTTTAAGTTTGATTTCTTTAATATTCATCTTAAAGTCTATTTTCGTTGCCGGAATCGCAGTTCCTTTTGTTTTGTTTATCAGTGTAATTGAACTTGTTGTAGGTTTTATTCAAGCATTCATTTTCACCATTCTGTCAGCGTTATACATAGGAACGGCTATCGAAGAGAAGCATGCTGAACATTAATATGAATTTATTTTTTGTTTAATATATATTTAAAAATCAGATTATGATCGTAGGAAGTATCGCCGGTATCGGTGCAGGATTAGCTGCTATCGGAGCAGGTATTGGTATTGGAAGCATTGGTGGAAAAGCCTTAGAAGCTATGGCTCGTCAGCCGGAAGCAGCATCTAAAATTCAAACAGTTATGTTAATCGCCGCAGCATTCGTTGAGGCAGTAGCGTTATTTGCTGTGGTTGTCGCGTTCTTGGGAACAGGACAAGTAAACTAAAAAATAAGGCTTGTGCGATTGGCACCGGCCTTATTTAATTATTTTGATTGATTAAATAGTATAACAAAATGACATTACTGGCATTAAATCCATTAGTTTCTCCGGATCCGGGTTTATTCATCTGGTCGACCTTTGCCTTTTTAATTCTGTTCTTTATTTTAAGCAAGTATGCTTGGAAGCCGATTGTAAAGGCTCTTGATGAGCGTGAGCATTCAATAGAGGATGCTTTATCTAAAGCTGAATTGGCGAAAGCTGAAATGGCCAAGCTGATTAGTGAAAATGAAGATCTTTTAAAGGAGGCTCGTTTAGAGCGTGATCATATTCTCAGAGAAGCCAAAGAAATTAAAGATCAAATAATCAATGATGCAAAAGAACAGGCTAAGGCAGAAGGAACTAAATTGATCGAAAAGGCAAAAGATGAAATTACGAATCAAAAGTTTGCTGCTATGGCAGAGATCAAGAATCAGGTTTCAAGTTTATCAATAGCTATTGCTGAAAAAGTATTGCGCAAGCAACTGGAGGATCAGGATAAACAACAGGCTCTTGTTAATGACCTGTTGAAAGAAGTAAAACTCAATTAATCAATTGTCAAATTGATAAATCGACAAATCGAATATGTCAGAAATACAAGTTGCAACGCGTTACGCAAAATCTATCCTTGACTTAGCTATTGAGCAGAACGCTCTCGAGCCCGTTAAGAAGGATGTTGAATTATTTCTCGGAACATGCAGAGCAAATCCTGCTTTACAGGCAATTCTAAAAAATCCGATTATAAGCCTTGAAAAAAAGGCAAATATCCTGGATGGCTTATTCGAAGATAAGTTGCATAAAATGATTCTTTCTTTTTTTCATATTGTAATTAGAAAGGGTCGTTCCGAGATTCTGTATGCTACAGCGAAGGAATTTATCAATCAATACAACATCAAAAAGAATATTGTTAAAGCTACAGTCACTTCTGCTTATCCTTTAGGTAAGGAAAATATTACTCAGCTGGAGGAAGTGGTTAGACAGGCAACAAAGGGCGAGGTGATTCTTTCTGCTCATGTTCAACCTGATTTGATTGGCGGCTTTATTCTAAAGGTTGGTGATAAACAATTTGATACCAGTTTATCCAGCAAGCTTAATCAATTAAAAAAGGAATTTGAACATAATTAATAACCCCAAATCCTTAACAGGGCTGTTTATTGCTTCCTTTTGGGGTTGGGAAGTGTAAGATTTATAATATAAAACTCAAAAAAATACTACTATGGTAGAGGTAAGACCAGATGAAGTTTCGGCGATTTTAAGACAACAACTGTCAGGCTTTAAGTCGGAGGCTGAACTCGAAGAGGTTGGTACTGTTTTACAGGTGGGTGATGGTATCGCACGTGTATACGGTTTAACTAAGGTTCAATCAGGAGAGCTGGTTGAATTTGACAGCGGTTTACAGGGAATTGTTTTAAACCTTGAAGAAGATAACGTAGGTGTCGTTTTACTCGGTGCTTTTGATGAGATCAAAGAAGGTGCTACAGTTAAGCGTACCAATAAAATTGCTTCAATCAAAGTTGGTGAAGGGATGTTGGGTCGTGTTGTTAATACTTTGGGTCAGCCTATTGATGGTAAAGGTCCAATTTTAGGGGATACTTATGAAATGCCACTGGAGCGTAAGGCACCGGGTGTAATTTATCGTCAGCCGGTTACTGAGCCCTTGCAAACCGGTATTAAAGCAATTGATGCGATGATTCCAATCGGTCGTGGACAGCGTGAGCTTGTAATTGGAGATCGTCAAACCGGAAAAACCGCAGTTTGTATTGATACCATCATCAATCAAAAGGAGTTTTATGAAGCGGGTAAACCGGTGTTCTGTATATATGTGGCTGTTGGTCAGAAAAACTCTACCGTAGCCCAAATATTAAAAGTATTGGAAGAAAATGGTGCCTTACCTTATACGGTGATTGTGGCGGCTTCTGCTTCTGATCCTGCTCCCATGCAATTCTATGCTCCTTTTGCGGGCGCTGCTATTGGTGAGTTTTTCCGTGATACCGGCAGACCTGCATTGATTGTATACGATGATCTTTCTAAGCAGGCAGTTTCTTATCGTGAGGTATCTCTTTTATTACGCCGTCCTCCGGGTCGTGAAGCATATCCCGGCGATGTATTCTACTTGCACAGCCGCTTATTGGAGCGTGCAGCAAAGATCAATCAAAATGATTCTATCGCTCAATCCATGAATGATCTTCCAGAATCAATTAAGCATATCGTAAAAGGAGGAGGTTCACTCACCGCTCTTCCAATTATTGAAACTCAGGCCGGAGATGTTTCTGCATATATCCCAACCAACGTAATTTCAATTACAGATGGTCAGATATTCCTGGAATCTAACTTATTTAACGCGGGTGTTCGTCCGGCAATTAACGTGGGTATCTCGGTATCTCGCGTGGGGGGTAATGCACAAATCAAATCCATGAAGAAAGTTGCGGGCACTTTGAAACTTGATCAGGCGCAATACCGCGAATTAGAAGCTTTCTCAAAATTTGGTTCTGACCTTGATGCGGCTACTAAATCCGTTTTAGATAAAGGAGCACGTAACGTTGAATTGTTGAAGCAGGCACAGTTCTCTCCTGAAACAGTAGAAAAACAAGTCGCGATACTCTATGTAGGAACCAAAAACTTGATGAGAAATGTTCCGGTTAATATGGTTAAGGCATTTGAGGCAGAATACATTCAGCAGTTGGAACAGCGTCATCCTGAAGCATTAGCGGGCTTAAAAGCCGGTAAACTTGATGATGCAATAACCGCTGCACTTGAAACAGTTGCAAAAGAGCTAAGTGATAAATATTAAAAAGATAAGAGACATTAGATTTGAGATATGAAATTTGGACAATAGTTCTAATATCTCTAATCTCAGGTCTAGCATCTAATAAAAATGGCTAATTTAAAAGAAGTAAGAAATCGTATAGCATCTGTCAGCTCAACTCAGCAGATTACAAAGGCCATGAAAATGGTTTCTGCTGCAAAGTTGAAGCGGGCAACCAGTGCGATAATTCAGCTGCGTCCTTATGCAAATAAGATGAGAGATATACTTTCTAATCTTTCTGCAAGTATGGATGGCTCCAATTCACCATACACTCAGGAACGTGAACCCAACAAAATATTGATCATTACCATTTCATCTAATCGTGGTTTAGCTGGAGCATTCAATATGAATGTGATCAAGACAACTAATAATCTGATATCAGAAAACTATTCAGAGCAGCTACGTAAGGGAAATGTTCACATTGTTGCTATTGGTAAAAAAGTTCAGGATTTTTATGAAAAGCGAAAATTTACAGTCCTAGGTAACAATAATGAATTATTCAGTGACCTGAGTTTCGAAAATACTTCAAAAATCACAGAATCGGTAATGGCTGCTTTTGCCAAAGGTGAATACGACCGGGTTGAACTGGTTTACAACCAATTCAGAAATGCTGCTGTTCAAATCTTAACTACCGAGCAATTATTACCTGTACCTAAATCGGATAAGCTCATCGCGAAAACAACACAAGTTGACTATATACTCGAACCTTCACAGGAAGAAATTGTTGAACAACTGATTCCTAAATCGATTAAGACTCAGGTTTATAAAGCTGTTTTGGATTCTCATGCTTCTGAGCATGGTGCACGCATGACCGCAATGGATAAAGCAACAGAAAATGCAGGCGAATTATTGAAAGCCTTAAAACTGTCCTATAACCAAGCCAGACAAGCTGCGATTACGACAGAATTGACGGAAATTGTAAGTGGAGCGGCTGCTTTATCTAACGGTTAATCAATATAAAATTCGGTTTTGAACTCCAAGATAGATTCATAAATTTAGACATTCCTCAATAAAGGAAAATGGAAAATACATCAAACAATAACAATTCTAGTGCAGAATCAAACAATCCATCCCATTATACCACAATTACCTTGGGCATAGTAATTGGTCTTGTCGGTATTTTTTTACGTTTTACGGGTACATGGCCTATGATTGACATGGTGTCAAACGTATTATGGGTTATTGGAATTGTAATTTGTTTAAGGGCAGTACTAAAAATATTGAAATAGTTTTTAATTGAATCTCAGTTCGATTATAGAAATTATCCTTTTGATGGATCTCCTGTTGCTCCGGAGACCTATGATTTGATTTTGGAAAGCAATACCTGCGCGTTATCGCTTCTTGTAGTCCTTTCCTCCGGAGTATTTCCGGCAAGAAATGCTACTTGATATCAGATGATTCATCGCCGGAAGATACCTCTTTCGGCAAGGTTTAGTTTACCCGCTGCTTTTTTTCATCGGTACGGGCAGTCCGGTAATAGATCCCCAAACCCGGGTGGCAGCCCAATCTTTTTTGCCTTACTGAATATTCGGATAGGGATTCCATTTCCCGCAAAAAAATAGGGCCGAACACGGGACCGGAAGCAACAGACTGAGAAAAATAATCAGGACCCGGCAATATCTTTTGTCAATCTCACCTAAATTAGATTGTTTATATCGAACTTAGGTTAATTTAGTTGAAAGGAGCTCAAAACCATTTGGTTTTGAGCTCCTTTTTTATTTGGCTAATAAGCCCTGAAGTTTCAGATCTGTTTTCAACTTTCTTAATGCAGCTTCATAAGCCAACCAATATATCTCCTCAGTTTTTCGAACATCAAATACGCTTGTTGCACCCATTCCTTGAGGTTCGATGATTACGTCGCAATACTCAGCTTTCATGGCCATATCCGAATTGATTGACATAATGATTGAACGTTCTACGAGCCGGCGGTAGCTTTCGATTCTATCAGCTTCCGGTAAATGGTTGCAGGAAGAACCGATAATAAAGTCGCATTCTGATTTGATGGGCTCAACCGGAAAGTTATTTAAAATACCCCCATCGATATAAATTTTTCCGGCAATTGGAATGGGCTTAAAGAAGACAGGTATGGCACTGGAGGCTAAAATAGGATTGATTAATTCACCGGATCGGAAATAGGTAACTTTGCATTCATTAAAATTGGTAGCCGTAATCACTGTAGGAATCTTCAGCCCTTCAAAAGAATCATGTGGTAGGTATTCCAGTAAAAGAGTTCTGAATTTATCCAATGACATCAATCCTTTAGCTCGTAAAGCAGGTCGGATGTATTTATAAAGATGGGTCCTCATAAAGACCTTAAGAATTTCGGTAGGTTCAATACCCTGTGCGAAAAGTGCACCTACAATTGAACCTGCGCTGGTTCCGCTAATTCTATCAAATTTAATTCCTGCTTCAGTAAGCGCTTGAAGCACACCTAAATGAGCAACTCCGCTTATTCCACCTCCGGATAGTACCAGTCCTATTTTCATGGCATCATTCCCTCAATCTCTTGGTTTATACTTAGATCCTGCTAAAATTTTTTGGGCATCTTTCTCCAGCATCAATTTTTGAAGACTACAATCAGGATTCTTTTCCATGTATTGTCTGATGATCTGCCATCCGGTCCAAACCCCTAGTTTGGGAGCCGAAGATGAGTTTTCACCAATTCCCGGGGTGAATGGAGCTTCAGCTAAGTATTTTTGAATCTTGAGATAATCACTTTCGAATAAAAGTTCATTTTCCAGAAAATAAGCCCAAATTCCTGCTTCATAATCTTTGCACCATTGCAGCTGCTCGGAAGTATAGCCTATTTTTAGAATGTCGGGAGTCTTGGGTAAAACTATATCCATAAAGTATAAGATCTTTCCATTATAGATCATTTTGGATAGAAGATTTCGATCGGCATCATTTTCTGTAAACATTTCTTCTCGGAGAAAGGCTTCAATAACCCTCGGACTAATATTTTCGGGACTGAATCTTCTGGAAATGTATTGAGGAATACTTTGCCTAATCGCCGGATAGAACTTCTCTCCATTATTACCCAGAAACATATCAAGACCAATTCCAATATAATCATTACCAATTGGGGTTTGTACGGCAAATCCAGAGATAAAGCTAATTATTCTTGGAAATTTTTGTTTCGGATAATAATAACGGATATACCTGAAAGCCTCTTCCAATTCATTCTGTGGTTTATTTAAATCCGGAAAAGTTTGTGCTACTGTAGTACTCAATTCCGTGTAGTCCCTATTTTTTAAAATGCTGCGTAGGTTGCTATAATAGTTGGTATCTAATGGAGATCCTGCTCCAATCATATTTTCCATATAATCGTCATAAAACCAAGTAAATTTTTTACGGAGTTCCGGAGCTTTAGCCGGTAAAGAATCAGGGTTTAAGTGATTGAGCTCTTGATCAAAGCGTTCAATCTGAATATTGAGGTTAATCTTGCTAATATCCGGCGACTTTTTGTTATTGCAGGAAAGAGCTGCAAGGCATGTAAAAAAAAACAGGTAAATTTGAATATGTCTCATGAATACAGATGAACAGCTAAATTATAAAAATACGAAATGAAGATTGCGCTTGCTCAGCTAAATTACATAATCGGCGACTTTGAACATAATACTCAGAAAATTATACAAACTATTCAAGAGGCAAGGCACAAGGGGGCTAATCTGGTAGTTTTTGCAGAATTATCTGTGTGTGGTTATTCTCCCAGAGACTTCCTTGAGTTTTCTGAGTTTATAGAACTTTCTGAAAAATCAGCAAAGGAAATTGCAGCGGCCTGCACCGGTATTGCCTGTATTCTGGGCTTGCCAACCGCCAATCCAAAAATAGAAGGGAAGGATCTATATAATTCTGCATGGTTTATAGAAAATACAGAGCTGAAGGCCGTTGTAAATAAAGCCCTGTTGCCAAATTATGATGTTTTTGATGAATATCGCTATTTTGAACCATCCGTAGATTTTAGTTGTATAGAATTTATGGGGCACAAAATTGCCTTAACTATTTGTGAAGATCTGTGGAATATCAATGATAATCCCATGTATACTAACTGTCCAATGGATGAGCTCATTAAAGAGAAACCTGATCTGATGATCAATATTGCGGCATCTCCTTTTGCTTACAATCACGATGAGGAAAGAGTACGGATACTTGGAGACAACTGTCGAAAGTACCAGCTCCCACTTTTTTATGTCAACCAAGTTGGAGCACAGACGGAAATTATTTTTGATGGCGGTTCACTCGTTTTTGATGGTTCGGGGATGCTCTTGAATGAAATGGCTTATTTCTCGGAAGAACTGGCAGTTTATGAATTTGACAATGGTAAGGTAAAGGGCTTTGAACCGACCATGCACGATCCACAGAACGATATTCATCAGATTCATGATGCACTGATTCTTGGTATCAAAGATTATTTCATGAAATCCGGATTCAGCAAGGCGATTCTTGGGCTCTCAGGTGGTATAGACTCGGCACTTGTTTGTGCATTGGCTTCAGAGGCCCTTGGCCCCGAAAATGTAATGGCAGTATTAATGCCTTCCGAATTTTCCAGTGATCACTCGGTTCAGGACGCTTTGGATTTAGTCAGAAATTTGGGTTGTAAACATGAAATTATACCCATTAATCAAGCTGCATCCGCATTTGAGAATACGATGAAACCGGTTTTTAAAAACCTGCCTTTTAATGTTGCCGAAGAAAACATTCAAGCAAGAAGTAGGGCGATAATTGTGATGGCCATGTCGAATAAATTTGGCTATATTTTACTAAACACCTCTAATAAAAGTGAATGTGCAGTCGGTTATGGTACACTTTATGGGGATATGGCCGGAGCTATAAGTGTTCTTGGAGATGTATATAAAACACAGGTGTATAAATTGTCAAATTATATCAATCGTGAAAGGGAAATTATTCCTCTGAATAGCATTATTAAGCCACCTTCTGCTGAGCTCCGTCCCGGACAAAGAGATTCAGATTCCCTTCCTGATTATGAAATTCTTGACGAGATTTTATTTCAATACATTGAGCTTAAGAAAAGTTCATCTGAAATAATTAAACAAGGATTTGATGAAAGTCTTGTGAAGAAGATTTTGCGAATGGTTAATGTGGCAGAGTTCAAGAGGAATCAGGCAGCACCGATTTTAAGGGTTTCTCCAAAGGCATTTGGAATGGGCAGAAGACTACCGATAGTTGGAAAGTACCTGAATTAGTGAAGCCCGAATGGCTCATGATCTCTACGATCACTACCTAAATAATAGTAGGTCTCAGACGCTCAAGAAGTGCTTTGGTTTTCAATATACCCTCATATTCACCAATTCTGTCTCCTTCGTATTCAATGCCGATATAGCCCTTAAAGCCAGAATCTTTAACAATTTTGAGCATTCTTTTGTAATCGGTTTCTATGCAATTGCCTTCAGCATCAAAGTCCATAGATTTAGCACTTACCGCTTTAGCATAGGCCATCATTTCATACGTGCCCTTATATTTATCGTATTCCTCAATGCATTTGTTTTTACTGTCACGGATAAGGCAGAAATTATTAAAATCAGGTAATGTACCTACATTTTTCTTCCCTACATTTTTCATCACTGTTGAAAGCCAGAATCCATCAGAACTATAACCCCCGTGGTTCTCAACTATTACATTGATTTTCTCCTTTGCGGCATATTCTCCTAAAAGGCCAAGACCATCAATAGCCGCTTTTTGTACATCCTCTGCACTTCCAAGCCCGTAAGCATTCACTCTAATTGAGCTACATCCAAGGTGCTTAGCTGCTTCTACCCATTTTTTATGATTATCTATTGCCTGCATCCGTTTGGTGGAGTCAAGCTCTCCCAAATTACCTTCTCCATCACACATAATCAGATGATTCTTAACCCCATGATCAGAGCAACGCTTTAGCAATTCGTTCAGATAGGCGGTATCTTTTGCTTTATCTTTGAAAAACGTATTCACGTATTCCACGGCACTGATACCAAATTCTTTTTTTGTGACCACCGGAAAATCAAGGTTGTCTATTTTTTTACTTCTTAAAGTTCTGTGCAAAGACCATTGAGCAAGCGAGATCTCGAAAAATGAGTTTTTTACATTTGCAGCATTCGGGTTATTCCCATTTTCCAATTTTGGGGAGCAGGAATAGAATGCCGATGGCATTAGCGCAATTCCAGCAAGGCCGGTGACCTGTTGTATAAATTGACGGCGATTGTTTGACATGAACCTAAATATTAAGTGGCGACGTTTGAATTTACAATAAATAAAATAATGTTTGAAATAATTAGGGATAATTTTTAAGGCCTGTCTGTTAAAATCGTTGTTAAAAGGCAGTAATTAGTTGTTTATCATAGAATCGTCAGATGCTTGTAACAAACCTGAAAATGCGAATCGATCTGATTAAAAATGTGTTCTTTTGTGTAGTGAATTGATAATTTGTTAAGGTTCATTGACGCCAATTCGAAAATGGGGGCTTAACAAAATCTGGTTTTTAGTTAGTTTTAGTTTAGTGGAATCCGCCCTATTCAGGGCGGATTTTTATTTGTGAAAAAATCATAGGTTTGGTTTTTTAATCAACCCTATGATTAAAATCAAGGCAAATAATCCACCTCCTATTGAACCAGCTTTTGCGATATAATCACCTGATTTGACATAAAAGCTTAATTTTGAATTTAGATTAATATCCTGTTTAAGTGCACTGCTTGTCCACCATTGACTACGCTGAACAATATCACCACGCTGATTGATAAATGCGGAAATTCCGGTGTTTGCAGATCTTGCCACCCATCTTCTGCTTTCAATTGCACGTAGTTTGGCATAAAGTAGATGCTGGTCTTTACCCGATGTATTTCCCCACCAGCCATCATTGGTAATAATGGCGATGAATTGTGCATCTTTCTTAATATAATCGGCTACGTATTCCCCCCAAATTGATTCATAACAAATAACAGGGGCAGAGCCAATTCCACCCTGAGAATAAAATACAGATGGCTCTTCTTGCTTTCCATAGGTTCCGGTTGCTCCTCCGAATGCTGCAAAGGCGGGCTTTAAAAATGAAAGCGCATTAGAAAATGGGGTTTGCTCAACTCCCGGAACAAGTTTTGATTTATGATAAAACTGTAAAGTGCCAGAATTTTCTATGGATACCGCAGCGTTGAAAACATCAAAATAGATCCCACTATTTTTATTGAATCTTGCGGTAGCGGTTTCTGCTGAATCATAAATTGAAAAGCTTTCAATTCCGGATATCAGGTTCGAATTTTTATACTTATTCAAAAAATTCTGAATCATGGTAAAGCTTTCATTGGTTCTAAATGATTTTTCTTCCACGCCCTCTGAAATTGCTGTTTCCGGCCAAATGAAATATTCTGTATTCGTTTGTCCGAGTGAATCGGAAAGGTGAATCAGGCGATTGATTTGTTCGGTAGGAGGCATCGTTCCGAACTTTTTATAGGGATCAATGTTAGGTTGTACCACTACAATATTTGCAGGGTTTGAATTTTCTGCATAGCCGAAATAAATGATTAGAGAAATAATCATTGGGAGAGCTATCAAAATGAATGTAGGTAGAATTAATTTGAACCTATTCATTTTAAGAGTCCCGGCTTTTATGGAAAGCCAGACCTCAAAAATTAAAATGTTTGAAAGCAGAATCCATAGCGTTCCACCGTAAACACCGGTAAACTCATACCATTGAACCAGTTGATGACTAACAGCGAAACCATTGCCAAGATTCATCCATGGGAAAGCAAGGTCCCAGCTTTGATGAAGGTACTCGTAGCTTATCCAGAAACAGGCTAGTCCGGCATAGGCCCAAAACTTTGAAGCAATCAGCCTTAGTCGGTAAAATAAATAGAAGGCCAGTGTCATTAAAACAGCTCCTAAACCGAAAGGAATCAGTGAGATTATAGCAGCTAGCCAGGAAGGCATTACAGCGTTCATGGAATTAAACACCCAGTAAATAGATGCTGTATTCCAAAAAAAGAAACAAAGAAATGCCGTTTTGAAGATTAATTTTCCTTTATTTTTTGCCTCTGATTGGATTATGTTTTCAGTTGCCATTAAAATAGGCAGGAATGCCAGGAGCAGTATAGGGGTACTGTAAGGAATAGGTGGCCAGGCAAACCAAAGTAAGAAGGCACTCAAAAGTGCGAGCTGATAATTCCTTTTCATCAAAGTCTGTTTAAGATTTCGGCTTTTTTATTTTCATATTCATCCTGACTGATGAGTTGTTTTTCGTATAAAGATTTTAGTTTATGTAGTTTTTGGGTTAACTCATCCTCCGTTTCTACCGTTTGAGGCTCGTTCGATGCTGTAATTTTCTGCTCAACAACTTCAATGTAAGATGCATAATCATCCCCAAGATTCTCATTTTCAAATGCACTTATCTTTTCTTCAGATCTGGGAAAGGTTTTTAATTTTTCCAATTGTTCATTGCAAAATTGATAAAGTTTACGGGCTTGAACTTTTGGGATGAAGTCGATGGCAATATTTTCACCTCGTTGAGGAATAGCCATAAACTTAGATCCAAAAAACTCTTCTTTAAAAGAAACCTCCTTGATTTCAGCCCAAGTAAAGGTTTTATAAGAAGTTGTCAGTCCCAAGTTTTCAGGCATACAAAATACAATGCGCTTATTAGTCACCGCAATACAGTCAGGAATCAGCGTTAATGCAGGTTTTTTTTGTATTGCTAAGTAGGTGACGGCCTCACCTGAAGTTAGCATATCTCGTAATTTCCCTAAAATCTTTTCTGCTGTTTTAGGGTCCTGATCATCGGTTAGATAGTGTTCAATTGGCATAGAATGGATATTAGTTTTTCAAAATTTTACTTGCCTGCTACGCAAATTACAATCTCACCTTTTAAGGTGTGAGATTCAAAATGTATTTTAACTTGTTCGACAGTACCTCTGACGGTTTCTTCAAATAGCTTTGTAAGTTCTCTGGAGACCGATACTTGGCGCTCAGGTCCGAAAAATTGGGCAAATTCTTCCAGCGTTTTTAAAAGTCGGTGAGGTGATTCATAAAAAATCATGGTACGACTTTCATTTGCTAGCTCCTTCATTCGTGTTTGTCTGCCTTTTTTGACCGGTAAAAAGCCCTCAAATGTAAAGCGATCAGTAGCCAGGCCGGAATTAACAAGAGCAGGAACAAAAGCGGTAGCTCCGGGAAGACATTCTATAGATAGATGATTACGGATGGCCTTTCGGACGAGTAGAAAGCCCGGATCTGAAATTGCCGGGGTTCCCGCATCAGAAATCAATGCAATTTTTTTGCCTTCATTAAGGAATCGAATAACCTCTGTTACGGATTTATGTTCATTATGCTGATGATGAGAAAACAATTTCTTGTCAATTCCAAAATGCTTCAACAATGGGGCACTGGTACGAGTATCTTCAGCAAGGATTAGGTCCACTTCCTTCAAAATACGAACTGCCCTGAAGCTCATATCTTCCAGATTACCAATTGGGGTAGGTACAAGATAAAGTTTACCATTCATTATTTCTATTATTATTCAGGCTTTAATTCATGAAAAACTTTAAAATCAAAGCCCAAACTCCAAACTGTTTATATCTTTGTCTAAAATACTTAAAGATGCTGCAAGTTAGTTATATCCGCGAAAATAGGGAGGATGTTTTAAATCGTTTATCCCTAAGGAATTTTAAAAATCCTGAGCTGGTTGATCAGATTATAAAGCTGGATGAGGATCGTCGTCAGACGCAGACTCTTTTAGACTCCATAGCTGCGGAAGCCAATATTGCTGCAAAAAAAGTAGGCGAACTAATGCGTCAGGGATTGCGAGCGGAAGCAGACGCTATTAAAGCACAAACTACTGCATTCAAAGAACAAACTCGAAGCCTTGGAGATAAACTGAATGCTATTGAGATTTTATTACAAGCTGAGTTGGTGCTTTTACCCAATTTGCCACACCAATCTGTACCCAAGGGCATTAGTGCCGATGATAATCAGGTGGCATTTGCACATGGAGGAATTCCTGAATTAAGGTCTGGTGCACTGCCACATTGGGAGCTTGCAATGAAGTATGATATCATAGATTTTGAACTGGGTAATAAAATTGCCGGTGCCGGTTTTCCGGTTTACAAGGGGAAAGGAGCGAAATTACAGCGGGCATTAATTAATTTCTTTCTTGATCAGGCAGAGGAAGCCGGATATCGTGAAATGCAGCCGCCAATTGTCGTAAATGAGGCTTCTGGATTTGGTACCGGACAGCTTCCTGATAAGGAAGGGCAGATGTATCATATTGTAGGTGATAACCTTTATTTGATTCCAACTGCTGAAGTTCCGGTTACAAATTTATACCGCGATGTTATTTTGAAAGAGAAAGAATTGCCTGTTAAAAACTGCGCGTATACTCCATGTTTTCGTCGTGAAGCAGGCTCCTATGGAGCTCATGTACGCGGATTAAATCGTCTTCATCAGTTTGATAAAGTTGAAATTGTACAGATTGTTCATCCGGATAATTCTTATCAGGTTTTAGAAGAAATGAGTAGTTATGTTCAGGCATTATTGCGAAAACTTGAATTACCATACCGTGTGCTTAGTCTATGCGGAGGAGACATGGGTTTCACCTCAGCAAAAACCTATGATATGGAAGTATGGTGTGCAGCTCAGGCGCGCTGGCTTGAAGTTTCTTCAGTTTCTAATTTTGAAACCTACCAAAGTAATCGACTAAAATTACGTTTTAAATCAGGAGATGGTAAGCCTCAGCTTGCGCACACCTTAAATGGAAGCGCCCTGGCCTTGCCACGTATTGTAGCCTCGCTTTTAGAAAATAATCAGAATGAAAAGGGCATAAAAATTCCAGATGCTCTGATACCCTATACAGGTTTCGATTCCATTAGTTAAAATTTCTATCACAATCCGGTTCAAGTTTTTCAATTTGGCATGTTAAGTTTTTAAGGCTAATTCCTTTGAAATAAGGAATTCAGTTAATGCTTGAGTGACCATGAAATCAAGCTCAAGGGTATGGGTTTAATTTCAGTGGTTATTTTTTCGATACTGCTTCATGGATCCGGGTCATTATTGCCTTTTAGGTTAATTTTAAGAGAGATTTGAACCATAATCTTATTTGGTTTCAGGTTTTATTTTTTAACTTAGGAACAAAATCGCTTAATTATGAATATCCATAAAATACTGATTGCAAACAGGGGTGAAATTGCGATCAGGATCAGTCGCGCTTGTAATGAATTGAATATACAGACTGCTGCTGTCTATACTTATGAAGATCGTTACTCTTTACACCGATACAAAGCTGATGAAGCTTATCAGATTGGGGAAGATCATGATCCTTTAAAGCCTTATCTTGATATTCCAGCTATTATTGAAATGGCGAAGTATTGTAAAGCCGATGCCATCCACCCTGGGTATGGCTTTTTATCCGAAAATCCTGAGTTCGCCCGGCAATGTGCAGAAAATGGAATTATTTTTATTGGACCCAGACCCGATGTAATGATTGCATTGGGGGATAAGATTACTGCAAAAACAGTTGCTAAAAATGCCGGGATTCCAATTATAGAAAGCAATGAACCGGATTTAATTACCTTGGATATTGCCTTATCAGAAGCTGAACGAATTGGCTTCCCGATGATATTAAAAGCAGCTTCGGGTGGTGGTGGCCGCGGGATGCGGGTTGTCAGGACCTTAGATGAATTAAAAAAGGCATTTCCGGAAGCTAAAAGTGAGGCAAAAAATGCTTTTGGTGATGATACTGTTTTTCTTGAGAAATTTATCGAGCGGCCACGTCATATAGAGGTTCAAATTGTTGCTGACAATCATCAACATGTTATGCATTTATATGAGCGTGATTGTTCGGTTCAAAGGCGTTTCCAAAAGGTGGTAGAGGTGGCTCCTTCCTTGAACTTGAAGGAGGAAAACCGAAAGAAATTATATCATTACGCCGTGAGTATTGCAAAGGCTGTTGATTATAATAATGTTGGTACCGTTGAGTTTCTAGTAGATTCGGATGAGCAGATTTATTTTATTGAGGTAAACCCCAGAATACAGGTAGAGCATACGGTGACAGAAATGATTACTGGTATTGATTTAATCAAGACGCAGATTTATGTTGCCGATGGCTACAAACTTTCAGATCCGGAGATTGGACTTCCAGAACAGGAATATGTGATGAAAAATGGTTTTGCCATGCAGTGTCGGATTACCACAGAAGATCCTTCCAATGGGTTCAAGCCTGATTATGGGACACTGATTACTTATCGCAATGCTACAGGCTTTGGGGTACGCCTAGACGAAGGCAGCACCTATCCGGGCATGAAAATCAGTCCGTTTTTTGATTCCATGTTGGTCAAGTTAAGTACGCAGGGAGCAACATTATTGGATGCAGCACGCAAGATGAACCGTGCCTTGCGAGAGTTTAGGATTAGGGGGGTGAAAAATAATATTCAGTTTCTGGAGAATCTAATTAATCATCCAGTTTTTGTTGAGGGCAAGGCTACCGTAAATTTTATCCAGGAGTACCCGGAATTATTTTCCATTACAACTGGTCTTGATCGAGGTACACGTGTTTTGTCTTTCCTTGGTGATATATCCTTAAACGGCAATCCGGATGTAAAAAACTTCGATCCAAAGGTGCGGCTTGAAAAACCGGTGGTTCCGGAGTTTGATCACCTGGCTCCTTATCCTAAAGGCACCAAAGATTTGCTTAGTGAAATGGGAGCTGAAGGTTTCTGTAGCTGGCTAAAGAATGAGAGGAAAATCTATTATACCGATACCACTTTCCGCGATGGTCATCAATCCTTATTGGCTACACGCATGCGTACTTATGATATGTTGAAGGTTGCGGAGGCTTATGCGAAAGCTCATCCTCAAACCTTTAGTATGGAAGCTTGGGGTGGTGCAACTTTTGATGTTTGTTTGAGGTTTTTACATGAAGATCCATGGATCAGACTTCAAAAGTTGAGGGCTGCAATGCCTAACATCTTGATACAAATGCTAATCAGAGGTTGTAATGGGGTTGGTTATTCGGCTTATCCTGATAATCTGGTTGAATCATTTGTTCAAAAAAGTTGGGAAAACGGGGTTGATGTTTTCCGAATTTTCGATTCCTTGAACTGGATGGAAAATATTGCTCCATCTATTGAGATGGTAAGAAAGACCGGCGGAATTGCCGAAGGTGCCTTATGTTATACCGGAGATATTTTAGATCCTAAGCGAACCAAGTACGATCTTAATTATTATTTGCGTCTAGCTAAGGAACTTGAGAATGCCGGCTCGCATATCCTATGTATTAAAGACATGTCCGGCTTACTTAAACCCTATGCAGCTAAAATATTAATTGAAGCTCTGAAGGATACGGTAAATATCCCAATTCATCTTCATACACATGATACCTCTTCCCTACAGTCAGCTACTTATATGCAGGCCATTGATGCAGGTGTGGATGTTGTGGATTGTGCTTTAGGGGCATTATCAGGGATGACTTCTCAGCCTAATTTTAACGCCATTGTTGAAATGATGCGTTTTCATGAACGTGAAAATCCTTACCATATTAAATCCCTGAATCAGTTCAGCACCTATTGGGAAAGTGTACGCGAATATTATCATCCTTTTGAATCGGGAATGAAATCCAGTTCTGCCGAAGTATATCAGCATGAAATACCCGGAGGGCAGTATTCTAATCTCAAACCTCAAGCGATTGCTTTAGGTTTGGGCGATCAATTTGAGGAGATCAAGCAACGATATGCCGATGTGAATGAGATGTTTGGTGATATTGTAAAAGTTACGCCAAGTTCAAAAGTAGTCGGTGACCTTGCCCAATATATGGTTGCTAACAATATAAGCAAGGAAGATATTTTTACCAAGGGGGATCAGCTATCCTTTCCGGAATCTGTGGTGTCATTTTTTATGGGTGAGCTCGGACAGCCGGAAGGTGGATTTCCGGTCGACTTGCAGCGGATTATTTTAAAGGGCAAGTCACCATTGTCTGAAAGGGCTGGGAAGCATATCTCTGCAATCGATCTTGACCAGGATTTTAGGGATTTTAAAAAGAAATTTGGACTCGATTTGCCCTATACTACCTATTTATCGTATAAGTTTTATCCTAAAGTAACCGAGGATTATCTGGTCATGTTCAGGAAGTATGGAGATGTTCACGTTGTTCCAACCAAATATTTTCTTTACGGAATGAAACCTGGAGAAGAAACAACGATTCAAATTGCTCCGGGTAAAACCTTGCTTGTGAGACTTCAATCAATTGGTCCGGCGGATGATAAGGGAATGCGAACAGCTTTCTTTAAGTTGAATGGGCAGACCAGGAATATAGAAGTCCAGGATAAGTCAATCAAGGTAATCCGCCAGGAAAACAGAAAGGCAGATAAAGAGAATAGCAATCATATTGCTTCACCTTTACAGGGCATGTTATCCAAGGTCTTTGTTAAAAAGGGTGATCAGGTGAGGAAAAATCAACCTTTATTTATGGTTGAAGCTATGAAAATGGAAACAAATATTGCCGCAAATAATGATGGAATCATTGGAAATATTGTTTTAAATCCTGGCACCTTGGTTAATACTGATGATTTGGTGATGGAGATTGAATCCAGGTAAATATGAAATTTGATAACCCCTGAATCGGGATGACCTCATGGGATCCTCATAAAGGTCGACACTTTTTAATTGGCAGAAAATTCCTGATAACAAAGAACAGGCAACCCCTTAGCCCATTTTTTTCCCTACTATTTGGTGCAGGCATTCAAAAACCAGTTTCCCCATGGTATCACAATTTTTAAAAGCCGGGTTTTTATGGTAAGAAGCAAGCTCTTTCCCAAGCTGGATGACTTTTTCTTCAGGTGCAATATGATCCGCATTCATTACCTTAAAAAGGTCTTGTAGACGATAATACCCTGAACGGAATCGATTAGAAATAAGACTTCTTTCCTCTTCCTGATATTGCCTCATCGTTGTGAGGTCCATGTGTTGCATTCCAAGCTGAACAAGAGCCAGATTTTCTTTGAAGTAATGTGGGAGATACATTTTTAATCTTCCTTCATAAGATTGTTGATCAAAATCAATTGCCCTGAAACGATATTGATTTCCTTCAATATCAGGAGTGATGTCTACGACGAAGTTATAAGATCGCATATCTCCCAGTAAGCGCACAAAACAGCGCTCGTTGAATTTAACAAACTCCTTACAAATACGAATCTGGTTAAACTTTGAGGTATTTAAACTTCGCTTTATAAACTCATCACCCGGTAGTCCGGGTATATGTTCTTCGATGAGGGTATTTCCATCAGTCATGTATATGATCCGGTTTGGAGACAAGATATGTTCTAATTCAAGGCCATAGACCCGGGAGGCATCCCCAACCTTGATGTAAAAGTGATCATAATTGTCGTTGAGGCGATTGATAATTCGTACTCTGAAAGGTCGGGTATTAGCAAAAGTGCAATAATCAATACGGGCAACAGAAAGGTGCTCCATTACCTCGGTATCACCATCAGTATTCATTAAGGCATAGATACAAGTAAGGTTAGGGAACAATTCCTTCATCTCACTTTCATCGTAATACACGGTATACCAAAGGGTATCACGGCCTTCCTTGTCAAGAAGAGGAGTCTTCAGATTAAAGCGAAGTAAATCCGAGTATTGTACGGGAAGCTTTACTTCACGGTCATATTTAATCAGATAGTCACGAAGCCCCGTCCTGATCGGGTAAAGCATTTTTTTCTTTGAAGGAACAATACCTCTCGGCTCCTTTTGTTGCGAATGCATACCTTATTAGTTGATAATTGATAATTGAGAGTTGCTAATAATCGACTGGCGATTATATTATTTTATTTCAAACACTGCCCTCATCTGATAGTTCAGTTTAATCTTTTTAAAATCAATATCCGGCATAGCTGCTTCTGCTGAAACCATGGTATCCGATTTCATCATCATATTTGCCCGATACATAGGCTGAGGGGAATATTCATTATTAATTTCCTGAATTTCAATGGGTAGACCTAATCCTGCTCCAATAGCTGTAAGTAAATATTCTGCCTTGCTCTTTGCTGACTGAAGGGCATTTATTTTGAGTTCTTTTTTCAGGGTTTCCATTTTTGAATAATCATAACTCTCAATGTTGCTGTACTCAATTCCTTTTGGATCAACAGCGCTCATAATCTCATTGAATTTGCTCAGATCGCTAACCTTGATACGGTATTGTTTCCTCGCTAAAAAATCAGGTGTTTTTTTCTTTTCCCACCAGTTATTATAACTGGAGATATTATTGATGGTAAAATTCTCTTGCGGAATGCCGGCTTTTAGAACAGCTGACTGTAACTGACGTTCAAGTTCTTCAATCTCTACTTTCCTTTTGTTATTGGTATCCTTGAAATATTCTTTTAGTGACATTCCAATATAAATGATATCGGGGGTTACTTCAGCTTCTGCTGATCCGCTTACTTCAATTTTTCTGCGGGGATCTATGTTTTGGGAAAATGAATTTAAGCTGAATAGACTTAATAAGGTAATTGCTAGAATATTTTTCATGTTTCTTTGTTTCGTTTAATTATACAACTAAGATGAAAAATTCATGCCAAATCCATTAAGATAATTGGCACCCGATAACAACCGGGTAGAGGTTTTCAGTTAAAAATACGTTAAAGCCAATAAAAAAAGGCCTTTTCAGGCCTCTTTTTTATTCTTCAATACTTTCGCTATGAGGAAAGACTTCCTCCTCTTTTTCTTCTTTAAAATATCTTTTTTGAAAAATAAGTATCATAATAACTCCGATAGAAATCGCCGAGTCTGCTAAATTGAATACCGGTCTGAAGAAAATAAATTCTTCTCCTGCCCAAAATGGGAACCATTCGGGATAAGTTCCCTGCAAGATAGGGACATAAAACATGTCAACCACTTTTCCATGAAAAAGGCTTGAATAGCCTCCTTCTGCGGGAAAAAGCAGTGCCGGTTCATAATAACTACTTTCATTGAAAATAATCCCGTAAAAAGTTGAATCAATAATATTACCTAAAGCTCCGGCAAGTATTAGAGCAAGATTCATAATCAATCCACGATGATGTTTCTTTTTGATCAGATGTATCAAGCCATAACCTATACCACAAACGGCGACGATTCTAAATAAAGACAATGCGAGTTTTCCTGTTTCCCCACCAAATTCAATTCCGAATGCCATACCATTATTTTCGGTAAAATGAATCAACGCCCAATTGCCGAATATTTTATATTCCTGGCCTAGGGCCATGTTGAGCTTAATCCAAAACTTCAATGCCTGATCGGCTAAAAGAATTAGGAAAATAACGAGAAAAGGCTTAGTATAAGCTTTCATTTAGGTCTGCTTCAATTTTGCTTCCATACTTAAAGTAGCATGCGGAACAGCACGTAAACGTTCTTTAGGAATTAATTTGCCCGTTTCTCTACAAATGCCATAGGTCTTATTTTCAATACGTACCAACGCACTTTCAAGATTATCAATAAATTTTCTTTGTCGTGCTGCCAGCTGATTGATGGATTCCTTCTCCAGTGTTGCAGATCCGTCCTCAAGTGTTTTGTAGGTTCCTGCAGTATCATCCGTTCCGTTCATATTCGGATTGCTCAAAGATTGGGTTAAGGCAGATAATTCTTCTTTTGAACTGCGAAGCTTATCAATGATTAGATCTTTAAATTCTTGTAATTCAGTATCGGAATATCTTGTTTTTTCTTGCTTATCCATTTCTATTCTCTATTTATTTGTATTACTAGTTCAATATCGTCTATAAACACAGGTTCTCCCGATTCGAGATCTTTTACCTGCTCAATTGATTCAGCCAGAATTTCCGCGCAAATATAGTTTAAATTATTTTTTAGGGCATCGGAAATAAAGGGATGCGTTTTTACCTTTACATTTATTTTATCAGTTACTTCAAAACCAAGATCTTTTCTAATATTTTGAATGCGGTTTATCAATTCTCTTGCTATGCCTTCCTGTTTTAACGTCTCTGTAATCGTGACATCCAATGCAACAGTTAAATTTCCAAGACTTGCAACCTGCCAACCCGGAACATCTTCTGCAAGAATTTCAGCATCCGAAAGACCCACAACATACGAAGTTCCCGGAATTTCAAAATGCCCAGTGTTTTCAAAGTGATTGATATCCTGTTGCGACAAAGAATTTAATGTTTCTGCCACAAGTTTCATATCCTTGCCAACTTTGGGACCTAGTGCTTTGAAGTTTGGTTTTATTTTTTTGCTGATGATTCCTGAGGTATCGCTGATGTATTCAATATCTTTAAGGTTTGTCTCAGAAAGAATCAGATCTTTAACTTTTTCGACTTTCGCCTTAAAGTTTTTGTCTAAAATAGGGATCATCGCCCTGGTTAGGGGTTGCCTTACATTTATATTTACCTTTTTGCGCAGTGAGAGTATCAAAGATGAGATATCTTGAGCAAGAGCCATCCGTTCTTCCAGGTCTTGGTCCACACTTGCTGGTTTATATTCAGGAAAATCTGCCAGGTGAACAGAAATAACCTGCTCTTTACCGGTTACTTTATTGAGATCAATGAATAGGCGATCGCTGAAAAAAGGTGCTACCGGCGACATCAACTTGGCAATCGTATTCAGGCAGGTATATAAGGTTTGATAAGCCGAAATTTTATCCTCGCTATAGTCGCCTTTCCAGAATCTTCGACGGCACAAGCGGACATACCAATTGCTTAGATGTTCGTCTACAAAATGCTGTATGGCTCTCGTTGCACGTGTAGGTTCAAAGTCTGCGTAATAGTGATCAACCTCAAGACTCAAGGAATTTAATAAGGAGATGATCCAACAGTCGATTTCAGGCCTTATTTTAATGTCATTTTCTTTATAGCTAAAACCGTCAATGTTAGCATATAATGCAAAAAATGCATAGGTATTATGCAAAGTTCCGAAAAATTTACGTCGTACTTCATCAATCCCTTCAATATTGAATTTTAAATTATCCCAAGGAGAGGCATTGCTGATCATATACCAACGGGTAGCATCTGCTCCATATTTTTCAATTGTTTCAAACGGATCAACAGCATTTCCCAGACGTTTTGACATTTTGTTGCCGTTCCTATCAAGTACCAGTCCGTTGGAGACTACATTCTTGAAAGAAATACTATCGTTCAACAATACACCAATGGCATGCAAGGTAAAGAACCATCCGCGCGTTTGGTCAACTCCTTCTGCTATGAAATCGGCCGGATAAATTGAACCGGGTGTATCCTCAGAACCTGACTGTTTATTCCAGTATTGTAAGAAGGCTTCCGGACTAATTTTACCGCTTTTACCTTCTTCGGTTGGTGGAAGCCCCCATTGTGCATAAGGCATAGCTCCTGAATCGAACCAAACATCAATTAAATCAGTCTCACGAATCATTTTCTTGCCGGATTTAGAAACGAGGATAACATCGTCTACATAAGGTCTATGCATATCAAGGATTTCAAATGAAGAATCCATGAATCCTGCTTCAACTGATTTTTTAATTTCTGAACGAAGTTCCTCAATAGACCCGATGCATATTTCTTCGCTACCATCTGCAGTTCTCCAGATGGGCAATGGAGTGCCCCAATATCTCGATCGGGATAGATTCCAATCAACGAGATTTTCCAACCAATTTCCAAATCGGCCTGTTCCTGTTGATTCCGGCTTCCAATTAATAGTTTTATTCAGTTCAACGAGTCGATCTTTTAAAACGGTGGTTTTAATGAACCAACTATCTAATGGGTAGTATAAAACGGGCTTATCAGTACGCCAGCAATGCGGATAACTATGTTCGTATTTTTTAACATCAAAAGCCTTATTCTCTTCTTTAAGTTTGATGGCAATAAGCACGTCAGTAGGCCTAAAATCGGGATTTTTACGTTCATCTTCACTATAGTACTCTTCTTTTACAAATCTTCCGGCAAAATCGACTACCTCAGCAACGAACTTCCCTTGTTTATCGACAAGAGGTTGTTCATTGCCCATTTCATCCCTAACCATTACAGAGGGCACATTGTTCTCACGTGCTGCCCTAAAGTCATCAGCTCCAAATACTGAGGCTGTATGTACAATACCGGTACCATCTTCAGTAGTTACAAAGTCGGCAGGGATAACAAGAAAAGCATTTTTCTCAAGGTCAGCATTGCTCACATAGGGCATTAATTGATGATACCGCAGTCCGACAAGATCAGATCCCTTAAAATCCGCAACCTGATTCCATGGTATTACTTTGTCGCCGGCCTTATAATCGTCAAAGGATAAAGCTTTGTTTTCCTCTTTGAAGTATTTTGAAACCAGATCCTTTGCCAGAATCACACTAACCGGGGCATAAGTATAAGGGTTAAATGTTTTGATCTTAACGTATGAAATTGAAGAGCCAACAGCCAGAGCACAATTTGATGGTAATGTCCAAGGGGTAGTTGTCCAGGCAAGAATAACTGTGTCTTCATCCCGATTTTGGAATAAATAATCCATCAGGGGATGATCCTGATCTTTTTTAAGATGAAACTGAGCAACAATCGAGGTGTCTTTCAGCATTTTATAGGTTCCCGGCTGATTCAATTCATGAGAGCTTAGTCCGGTTCCAGCAGCAGGTGAATAGGGCTGTACGGTATAACCTTTATACAAAAGGCCCTTTTTGTGAAACTGCTTTAAAATCCACCAAAGTGTTTCAATGTATTCGTTTTTATAGGTGATGTATGGATTCTCAATGTCTACCCAGTAACCCATTTTCTCTGTCAGATCGTTCCAAACGTCGGTGTATCTCATCACCTCCTTACGGCAAGCAGTATTGTAATCATCAACACTGATATTTATCCCGATATCGTCTTTACTTATGCCCAGTTTTTTCTCAACTGCCAGTTCAATGGGTAAGCCATGAGTATCCCAACCACCTTTTCGTTCCACGCGGTAACCTTTAAGGGTTTTGTAACGGCAAAAAATATCCTTGATTGAACGTGCCATCACATGATGTATCCCCGGCATTCCGTTTGCCGATGGGGGCCCTTCATAAAAGATATAAGGGTTACTGGCCGGCCGATTAGAAATACTTTTTTGGAATACGTCGTTTTCTTTCCAGTAATCTAAGATTTCTTTCCCTGTTATTGATAGATCAAGTTGCTTATATTCTTTGTACATCAGTGCTTTAACCCCAATTTTAAGGATGCAAAGTTAAGAAATTAAAGGCTTAAAACGCAGATTTTTGAAATCATTAATCTGTATATCAATGGCCGGGATCAAAAATAGTATTTTGAGTATATTTGTGTTAATCTGATTAAACCTATGGGAAATAAATATATGCGTCGTGGAATTTGGTTTATCCTCGTGGGAATTGCATTCAACATTCATGGATATTACCTGATGAAGGGGGATCAATTCAAGTATGGTTGGGCGATAGTTATTGGCACCATTGCTTTTGGATTTGGGTTTTTACAGGTTATCTACAGTTTAATTCGTAAAATGGATCGCAAGGCGATCCTTAAAGATCGTTCAGAAACGGAAGAATAGGTTCGTTTAGGGCTGTTTGCCGGCGTACATGTTTTCTTTTTCATAAAATTTTTGGAACGCGCGCACTCAAACAGGATACAAGACATCAGACATTATATCCACCTGATAGAATCAACTATCTATGGTCAGTAGTCAATTATCAACTACATTAAATATCCCAGGTTTCCCCTTTAGCTTTCGCGATTTTCTTCCTTTTCCGTTTATCAATTTGTACCAGTAAGGAAGGCAAGAGCGTCAGGTTGGATACCAGTGCGATGATTAAGGTTATTGATAAGAGTAAACCTAAAATCATGGTACCACCAAAGGTAGAGGCAGTAAAAATTCCAAATCCGAAGAAAAGAACCAGTGCGATATAAGTCATACTTACCCCGGTTTCACGAATGGTATCAGAAATCACTTTGGTGGTTGTGAAATCAGTTGATTGTAATTCTTGTTGATATCTGGTCAGGAAATAGATGGTTTGGTCTGAGGCCAATCCGAAAGCAATTGTAAATATTAAAATCGTAGATGGTTTTAGTGGGATATTGAAAAATCCCATCAGTCCCGCAGTGATAATCAGGGGAATAATATTAGGTAAAAGTGAGATGAACATGATTCTGAGATCCTTGAATTGGAATAATCGAAGCATAGAAATTAAAAATATGGCGAGTAAAATACTTTCCATCAAGTGTTTTAACATATAATCGGTTCCTTTTGAAAATATGATACTTGAACCGGTCAGTAATACATCAAATCGCTCCGGATTTAGAATGGAATCGATTCTTGGTTTGAGTTCTTCCATCAATGCATTCATCCGTTTTGAACCCACATCGGCCATTTGAAAACTCACTCTTGCTACCTGTTTATTGCTGTCAATAAAACCTTTAAGCATATCGTTATTTCCGCCTGAGTTT
>Ga0194133_10002698_pt1 | contig 26896 bp, 35 predicted proteins | sample TA2KigOf40mmetaG_FD_155448 | JGI IMG/M metagenome (GOLD analysis project Ga0194133, IMG submission 155448) | Freshwater microbial communities from Lake Tanganyika, Tanzania - TA2015055 Kigoma Offshore 40m | ecosystem: Environmental > Aquatic > Freshwater > Lake | place: Tanzania: Lake... | reverse complement strand
CCTACTGAGACACCTACGCCTACATAACCACCTACTGAGACACCTACGCCGTCTCCAGTATCGTATTGCCAATCGTTAGGCAACTACAGTCTTGCTATCCTTACCGGGCCAATATGTCAAGAGGATGTGTTGAATGGCGTTAACTGTAATTGTTACAATGCTATGGAGGCTCTCGACGTAGGAGGATCGATGTCTATCCATGAAGACTGGGCACCTACTGCCAACCTAATTGCCACCCATTTAGCCCCCAAGACATTCAGTGTTGCATTCTCTTATACTGCGTATAATAATTCTTACACACCTCTCAATACCTGCGTGTATGCTCAGGTGTGGAGTGTGACGCGTACTGCTTGATGTGCCCCTATTTGTTGAAGACTAATTTTGGTGACTCGTTTGCCTTTCATAAGGGAGGTAATTCGATTTGTGAGTTCATATCTGCTCGATTAGGAAGACCGTTTATTGTTGGTGAAGAGTATTGCGAGAAAAGCTGTAAGATAATAGGCCCCTATCACGGCAGAGCTCTCACACCAGAGGCTGAGGATAAGTTCATGGTGCAGTCATTTAGGTGTATGTTTGATATCATAGGGCTTAAGCCTACACCAGGCTGGTTTATCAAGAAGGTGCTAAATGCATACAAGAGTAAAATGGATGTAGCAATACCTCCAGTGTGGTCCACCATTAAGGCTGAGCTATCATACCTCTATAAAGAACCATATATCAAGAATATACTGGTTACCGGGTCTTTAGTCTCGAAGAGAGAGCAGCATAAGGACTATGACATAGTCTTATGCATAACTGATTTCAGAGCGATTGGTAATGCAGACTTCTACAATAAATTGCCTAGAACGATTAACGGTGTACCGGTCGACTATTTCATAACCAATCTGCAGGAATCTGTATTGTTCTTTATCACCCTTGATTGCGATCGAAAAATTCTTTACACGTCATCGTGGTTCGATCTCAAACTAAGCACTATCGCACCTAACATAACGATTAAAGAATGCAAGGAGCAGAATATGACTCCTGCAATATGTAAAGAGCTAGAGCGGATCTATGCTAGCTAGATTTATGACTTGTGCTATGACCCCGAGTCTCAGTAAGCGTCGGTTTCTATTTTGGAGGCTCTTCTAAAGAGGCCAGCAATTTATCCCAGGGCGGTTTCCAAGTTAACCGGTTAAGCAACTCTGATATTTCTGCTAATCTCTTTTGTATTTCCATTTTTCTATTCCAATTGTAGGGATCGCTGAACCGATCAGCGTCGTTCCACTGGTCATACAATTTGTCTCGCTCTTCTTCTAATTTTTTAATTTTTTTAGCTTTATCTTCTAGCTCAAACGCTTCAGCAAATAGAGTATTAAAGGGTTTCATTTTAAATTATTGGTAGTCTTATTTTTATTTTTTTGTTTATTTTGTTTTTCTACAAACGGGTTCACCTTTATTATATCTCTTTTGTTTAAAATATATAAAATAATACCTAGGTGTATAACTACCAAATAATACACTAACAGCATAAACCAATCTACTTTTAAATAACTAGTAGTAGCAGGCACACTGGGTGGTGATTTTTTATTATAAACCAATTCAACTATTGAATTAGTGGTAGATAAATTGGCGGGTGATGAGCTACTAGTATTAGTGTGATTAGAACTTACAGTTACAGGTTGTTTCGGCGCAATCCGCTCAATAGAAATTTTGTGATTATTAGTTGTGGGTTTCATTACTAATACATCAGGATTATTTTTTTGGGGTGCTAAATTATTCGTATATAAAGACGATGGAGGTGTCGAAGACGGGGGCGATTTAACCATAATAGAACACCCGGGTGTAATTATTAATGGTAGAATGTATAATAAACTCTTCATACTATTGTCTTTGCGCTGTCGAACTTCCAAAATAGTATCCTATAATCGCCATTAAGCTTTGTCTCACTTCTGGAATTAAGAAATAACTCGATAGTTCAACAAATTTTTTTTCCGTACCACCCCCAAATAACCCAAAAAAATAGCTATTTTTTTGCAACTCAATTTCGACTACGCTTCCTTTACCTAATATTGCAAGAATAAACGGAGCCAATATAACCCCAAACAGTACGCATAATACTATTATCCGCCTCACCCATTTCCCGTTAGAACAAGAATCTCTCTCCGAAGCAGCCTTTCTGCTTCTTTCAATTATATCGTTTCGTTGGATAATCATCTTAAATTCTTCGGCCCTATCCTTGGCTTTTTCCGCCATATATTTAAACACAAATCCGGTAATAGCGCCAAATCCCATTGTTAGCAATTCTGAAGGTATTGGTAGCATAATCTATCTTTAATTATTTATGCCACCAGTACGCTTTAATATTTTGCCAGGTACGAGGCAGTATTTAAAATACTCACACCCATCACATGATTTTGATCCTACTCTTATATCTGGACGTTGACATGTTCCTCCTCTGCTGATAGCTCCTTCTCTATATTCAATAGGTCCTCCTGTAGCCCATTCAACATATTCCTGAGACAACTCGCTCAATACTGTATCAGTAGAAGCAGCTGAAAATTTATCCTGTTTTGAGTATATTTTTTTTATCATATTCTATATAATAAAGTAGACTATAATTAGTTGGGAGGCAATAAATAATTGTATGTCCTTTAAAGATTTTTTTTACGAGCAAAAAACCAACATTAGGGCTAATGAATTAAAACGAGGTAATACTGTTAAAAATATTAACCCCGAGTGTGCCCATTTTAAATCGGAGGGCGAGGTAGTAAAAGTCGCTTCTATGCCAGTAATAAAAACTAAAAAAGTAAAAAACGGTAAAAATACTCCTGGAAATCTTGTAACCTATAAAATTACTAACAACGGAAAAAATTTTGAGCCGGGTGATGTGGTTACTAAAACAGAAATACAGTTATCAAAAACTTAGTTATCTACTATAACTCAAACTCGGAATTTTACTGAGAACACCACAATAACCACTGGTTCTTTTAACAGGCTTTTTTTATTGTAGGTGCGAACATTATACAGCGCAAAGATTTATCAATTAGTTAACTAAAAGCGTTTCAACTCAATCAAAGGTTGTAGTGGCAGGCATATTAGTCGAACCGGCTTGCCAATACATTTTGCCGCCTATCATGGCAGTAACTGCTGATTGCCGTGAAGAAATAACCTGTATATTTTTAGTGGTATATTTTATGGGGAGGGTTTGACCAGTATACGCGGCTAGTTTAAACATAGAAGCAATATTGTCTATTCTATTTGCAAAAGCAATACTTGGGGTATCAACGGTTCCTGCAAATATTAATCCTATAATCTTCCAAGCTGAGGTTGATGGATTAGTACTATTAAATAGTGCACACGCAAAGCTGCCTGAATCGCCTGCACTTGAAGCGTTAGTAGTGCCTCGTATTGCCAGTTGATTATTAAATGTGATTGAATCCATATTACCACCAAAATTTACTGATACACTATTTGAAATATCATAACAGGATAGAGAGCATTGATTTGATCCGTATGGCAAGCTTCCCGGCCAGCCCACAGGCCCTTCAGTTCTACCTGATCTAAAAACAGGAGCGCCTGATTGAGTAGTAATAAGACTATCAATCTCTGCAGTAGTGGCGAATGGCATAGGGGTATTATAGTTTAACCCTAATTGCTTCCAATTATCAACAGTGCTTGATAAATTTACATTAGTAGCATCTAATGCGAAAATTGCTATATCAAGCTTATTACCAGATAAACTAGACATTAGAGGGTAAGCCCTCTTCACTGATCCTATTTTTAAATTATCTAGTACATTCTTGCTCGCGGTGCATTCATCAAGTGAAGATCTTTGATATACCGGGTACTCCACCTCATTGGGTGAAACAGTGGTATCATTAGCTGACAAAAAGCTCCAAAAAGTTAAGTTATAAGAATTGGTGTATGCTGAAAGAAACGTACCCAACACACTATAGCCACCTATAACATGATTATTACTGACACCTACAAGCGTATTATCTTCAAGATCAACGCATAACCCCCCTAAGGTACCGCCGCCAATGAATTGTCCATTATAACCGCTAGGGGGAAAAATTGCACAAGAAATGCCACCCTGCAACGGTCTAATAACAGATCTGTTTGCACTTACTGGCATTAGCCAAGTATTATTTGTAGTGCAAGCGGCAGGTAGTGTGTAGCAAGAACTAAATGCTATGACGTCGAGAGATTTAATAACTTTAACATCAGTAGCTATGACCTTAGTACCAAGGTCTACCGTTTTAGGAAAAAGATCTTTAACGTCGAGAGCGGAAACATCTTTTTTTTCTTCAACATATAAAGTAATAGCAGGTATCGGTAAAACCTCTCCCTTAGTTTCTTTCATTGAAATACCTACGGATTTCCAAGTAGGGTTGGATAGAAACATTTTTTCAACCTGTTCTTTTATAATCTGAATTTCTTCTGAGGTGTAATTATTCATATCTTACATATAATTGATTTCCATGATCGATAATATTGATCCCTCCTGCCATATTAATATGGTGTTCGCAGTTATAAAATAATGTAGACGGGGCGCTAAGAGGTACTACAAAAGTTAACGTACCGCTAGCAGTTCCATTGTTAGTTATCCCACCACTGTATATATTATTTTGCCCTGTGGAGCTTTGTGTTTTAATCCAGAAAGGGTGATTGGGTGTGTTTATATAAAATATATAAGTTTGTCCTTTATTTAAATTTAGTGTAGGGTTAGATGATGTGTTTATAACGTAATTTGAATGTCCGCTGTGGCTAACGGTAAATATGTTGGCTTCAGGGACGGAAGACGGTGTAGGCGTCGGCGTCGGTGTAGCTGTAGGTGTTGTAGTAGGTGTGATTGACGGCGTGACAGTCGGTGTAGGGGATACTGAAGGTGTTACGGTCGGTGTGAGAGTTGGCGTAGGTGTAACCGACGGGGTAACTGATGGTGTAGGTGTAGCTAGGGGTACACTATTAATTATTACATTTGACACTGCATTTTCAGATTCTACCTCGATTATATTTAAATTAGAGTTAGCTATACCGGGTAGCTGAATAGAATTAATTAAATGAACACCGTCTATGTCGTAAATTGAGTTGGGGTAAATTGTAAACGTTAAATTAAAAAACACGAACGTACAATCACCGTAAAAAACTGTAATGGATGGTGTATATGTTACTGGTTGCGACGAGGCATAAAATACATGACTTACGTTAGTAAATTTTGGCGAATTTAACTCGTAATCATAAATAAAGGTATCTATAGTATTAAAAGCTTGCTTATCTACAGGCGATTTTTGAACCGAAAACTCTTGACCGCTCTCAAAAGAGTAGGATATTTTAAAAACATCATGATATGAAATATCTAAGCATGACGGTACGAAAGTGATGGTAGTGTCACCTTTAAATTTACCATTAATACCTAAAAGTACGTTACTTGTTTCAGTTTGAACCTGATACCCCCATGGAAAGAATAATCCGCCGCATACAAAAGAGGTAAAACTCTCTGGAGTAGAGGTCAATTCACCGCCATATGTAGTAGCGGGATAAGTAAAATTAAGACCAAACGCTGGGTCAGTAAAAAACCAGTGATCTAAAATAGCTGGAAGAATGGGAGCTAACGGGTTGCTTGTTAGACAAAAAGTAAAAGATTTCATTCATTTAATTATTTTCGTTTAACAAGCTCTTTAATACCCTGTATTAATAAAGCCACTAATTTCTCATAGTTAACTGCCTTATAACCATCGGCTCTTTCGGTTACTACTCTCGGAAAAACCTTTTCTAATTGTTGTGCTAATATACCTACATCAGGGCCGAATTTATGATCACAATTCCAATCAAACTCGACTCCGTCAATCTGCTGTATGATATCAAGAGCATTTTCGATAGGCTTAATATTTGTCTTCAGGCGCTCATCAGACGTTTTAAATGCAGTGATATCGCCAGTAGCCTCTATACCACCCATAACACTTAAAGCAGTTATTGTAGTATTAGAGCCTTTAACTACTAACCCAACCGTAGTAGTATTTTGAACATTAATGCCATATTTGCAGTTAACGCTGAGTTCCGTTCCTCCCTCGGCGTTTTTTTGCTGAGTAAAACTAGATCCGGCTGGATTTACAGGCGAAGACCAAGCGAGTGGTGTTAACCCTCTAAATACAGTACTTACATCCCTAGCACCCGCACTCTCTGTATTTACATATGTCCACGCATTGAACCAGTCTATACTTTTATCGCCCGGGCCCCCGTTTCTCGCATAGAACCCCCCACCCGCCGAGATTGAACCCGTAGCCGAAAGAGTACTTTTTACGGTAACAGTATCGTTCCCATCTCCCAGGATGCAATTACCGTTAACTGCTAAGTCACCACCAATAGTTACAATTTGAGAAAACCTCGCAGGTATCTTTACTTCAAATAGTGCAGTGTCTACACTGAATACGTCTTTATTAAGCTCAAAGTAAGCCACTACCGGACCCTGAGATCCCACTTCAATCTTTAACCCAGAAAGTCCGTTACCAGCCGATAATTGTCCAAATAACGGATATCTATAAAGATCTGCCGGAGCCGGAACCACAGCTTCGGGATGATTTTTTGTTACTCTAAAAAGGGTCGAGCTGACAGTACTAAATATTAAATCTCCTGTATCGACGCCAGCGCTTGTTAAAGTATTGTATACTGCTTGATTGTACCCATTAGTGTTATTGTTTGAGGGGTCGAATAAATTTACCGTTAGAGGCTGATGATTGACCACACCTATAGGTCTACCACCAATTCGCTGGTCATCGCCTACATATAATCTACCTGTATCAAGACAAAAACCAGGCTCGCCTTCGGCTAAAACTACCCCTGTGCCGGCACCAGTACGTCTGTGAATATCGTTACCTTTTCGAAATAAAATCTTAGTAATACTTTCTGGCATAATCTTAAATATTTATTCTTGCTCTCTAGAAATAAAGCTATATATTAAGAATATGAATACAGTGCCTGTTGTAAACGGAAATAACATTAATCTCTTCAGTAACGGTGTGAGAAGAGATACTATTAGCGATATTAAAAATATTGTCGAAACACCAGTAATCTATAATAATCATATATATGTCCCCGTGAGACAATCTGACGGTAGCGTTGTCACCAAGCAATACGACGAGAGAACAGGTATATATAAAGGTACTCTCTATTAACCGCCAGACTGGGCTCCGAAATAACCAAGCAAATAGATCAATCATATATTCGGGTATGCGGTAACGCTGGAGAGTTACAGCCGACTGTAAATCGGCTCCCTCGTGGTGAGTAGATTCGAATTCTACCATACCCACCATTAGCATGAACAAAAGTTTGCTTACTATATAATTCTTTATGATACATCACAATCTAGTAGATAAACCAGTATCTGATACTTTATATCAGACAGTAAATAGAGACTACAACCCGACGTTATTTTTAGGTTGTAGAGTAAGACATAAATATGATGAAGAGCGCATAGTTGCAAACAATGAACTAAAAATAAAAAATTTACGACTCGGAAATACCTTTCTAAAAGCTCTTCAACTACCCTTTAAAAAAGAATCAAATCTTGATCTATTATACAACCAGCTTTGTATTATAGATGATAATAAACTATCAGATCAGATATATGAAAAAATTTTAGGTGAATTCAAATTATCGAGCTCTGAATGTTTTGCGTATAGAGCTACTGGCGTCTATCCTATTAATAGCGAATGCTACGATCAAGTTGTAGCACCTACAAATGAAAATTCTCTCAAGTACTATTATGAAAACTTCTACGATTTTTCGAGAGTTGACTGTAAGTGGCAAAACTTTTCCTATTTAGCGTTATTTCTTCTTATCGACAAGAGTTGAAAAAATACCCCACCTCATTTAATATTAAGTATGAAATCCTTTACCTTGTCGGAAGATCAAGTTAAGTTAGCATACCATGTGGCAGATCAAATACAAAAATCAAAAGAGTATACCAAGAGCTGGAATATCGATAACATTGCTTTAGGTTTGTTGGGTGAAACTGCGTACGGTTTAATGAATAATATGCAGCTTAACACTAATATATGGAGTGACCGCGGTGACGGAGGAGCTGACTTTCCAGACGGTGCTGATGTAAAAACAATCTCCTATAACGGGGGTACACCGCAACTCAAAATGAGTAAATTTCCTGATGAAAAATGCAAGGTAGAAAAATTCGTTTTAGCGGTTTGTGATATTAAAAGAAAGCCGAATGAAGTTCATCTTATAGGTGAAATAACTGTCAAAAATTTTAAAATTAAAGCATCATTAAAGCAGTATGGTAATAAATTTTGGTATGCAGTATCCCCAGAAGATTTAGATATAACCTACTAATTATTTCTTGGAATTATCAATAGGATCAGCAGGCTGTCTGCCGACCTTATTGCACGCAGCCCCTCTTTCTCGCACCTCTTTATTTGACTTCGTCAGATTCAGCGGTATATTTTTAAAGTTGTGTGAGTGGTTAGATAGTTCGATACAATCATCATCAGCCCCGGTGCCGTATACTCTAGTAACAAACGGAACCGTCCCGGCAATACCTAGCGCAGAGCCTCTTATTGACGGGATACCGCTACCGAACACCGGGTACGTCACGTTGGCAACCACCACGTAGCCGATAATCATCATTGGGTCAGGTATACCTATATACGCTGGGGCTCCTGAAGGTATATCTTGCTCTGTTACAGGATCGTAAGTAGTAATAGTAAACAGGGAAGCTGCAGTACCTATTTTAGACCCTAAAATACCGCCCAGAGAGGTAGGCCTACCATATGCTACTGTACCCTCTGTTTGTTGTATTTCAGTAGGAGCTGTAATATGGTTAACAGAAAGCTCACCCTCAATATGACAACTACCACCTATAATTGCATTATTCGTAACACCCAAAGAACTGTCAACTACTACCTGCCCTCTTTCGCGTTGTCTTAAAGATATAATATCTGCTATTAAAGACAATCTATTGCCACCATCTATATTAACTTCGTTGGAACTACCGATGTTGACTTGCTCACCAGCTATATTGGTAATACTACCGGATATATTGACGGGACCGTAAGCTTTCATGCTAACTCCACCCGCACCTACTTGTATGGTATATTTATTACAAACGTTAAGAGTGTAATTACCCCCTGGTGGGTCATCTACTTGAACATATTCAACGAGTGGTGTAGCAGCCCTGTTGTTAATTACCCCCTCTGGCTGAACTACAACTTCAGCGACATACATCTTGCCCTTGAGGTCAACCCGTATTGAGGACGCATCATTCATTCTTAAGCCTACCGTCTCGATGCGATGTTTAGTTATATCCATTATCAACGAACCGCCAAGCCCCATCTGTCTCTCTATTTCCGCAAGCTCTTTTGCTTTCTCTAATATAAGGTTATTTAAGCCATTTTTTTTCGGCTCTTTGTTCCAATTACCGTTCATGGAACTAGGAGACTTACCGGACCCGCCGCATGCAGGACAGGTAGCACCAAAAATCTTACCACTACCCCTAAAAGTACCAGCCTTAGCGAATGGTTGCGGTCCAGGCGAATCAACACTCCCTAACATATACGGGCCGCCACCCTCCGATGCTTGAAATGAAAATGAAACCCCTGACGCCTCATTATTAAGATTCCAATAAAATGTTTCATTGCCTTTACAAACTGGACAAGGCGCTGGAGTACCTGCTTTCGTTTGAGCTGGTGAAGTTAAATAAATATCGTTTCTAACTAGTAACTCCGCTCTCTGTATATCAAACAATTGCTTGACGTCAGATATAGATTTAACGAGAGAAAACCATTTATCAACGAGCTCTACCTTCAAGTTACCTATCTTAATATAACTATTGCCCTGTATAATAGAATCCGATTCCCCCTGTACGAAATTGTTAGCACCGCCTCTTACTGTAGTAAAAGTATCTCCAATAACGAGCTTTTGATCATTGCCAGTGGCGAGCTCAACACTTACCCCATTAGCCATTTCCTTAAACGATCCAGAGTAATGAGACATCTTGATTGACTCTCGTTTATCTGAATTATTAATTTGTATTGTGCCTCCTTTTTGATTTACTACATACTTGTTTCTATACGTGTCATGATCGAGATTACGCTGGTCGGAGGAGGTGGTTTTACTATTTTCAAAACCACCGGGATAATCTAGACCGGAATCATAAATTGAATTCCAATCCTCTTCGCCGTATGCTGCTGCAAAATAAACCGGTCTCAAAGAATCACCGGCAGTAAAAAATACCCAAACATGAGCTCCAACTGCCGGCACTGCAAAAGAACCTTTTGCAGCATTGCTATATATTTCAGGTTTATAATTAAATGCGTATTTATTTATATTATTAACCCCCGCTTCTTTGGCGCTTGTAAAAGCATCATTAACTTTATAATAATCAATATCATATTTGTTACCCGGACTTTCACCTATATTGTTGAGGTTTTGAGTGTATTTTGTAATCTTATTAAGGCTAGCTTCGGGTGATGCGTTGTCAGAAACGAAAGTAGTAGAGTTGTTGGTATTGCTAGTTGAACCTACATTACTACTCCTATTAAACCTACCTGATGAGCTTTCGCCCACTAGAGGACCAGCATACTCAGCCCAAGGAAGTACTAACTTAAGATCATCAAGTACATCTGTAAGATCAGAATAGGTATTAACCCCAATAAATTTAAATTTTTTATCTTTACTAATTTTATTCCACCTATCATAAATTACAGGTGAAATGTGTGGCACGAAAACTTTCACTCTGCCTCGTCTCTGCGGATCGTTGTTTTGAACAACTATTCCTGTGTAATTACCATAATGTTTAGGGTATTTCATGTTGACTTTATTATTATTTAAGCATATATTAATAATATGAAACTACTTGTTAGTCATGAATCTCCTGTAAATCTTCTCTGCCGTTCTCTTGATTACAATGATTATCAATACTGCCTGGTTCATCTTATGGAAACGAATGAACAATATAGAGAGTGGTTTTTAAACGTTAACGCTCGTACAGGAGCAGAGGTATTGCTCGACAACTCTATATTTGAATTGAAAGAGGCATTTGACTCTACAAAATATGCTGAGTGGGTAAAAAAAATTAAACCCAACTATTATATTATACCCGATGTTTTAGAGGATACACATGGAACAATCAAGAAGTGGAATGAGTTTAATACTATTTATGCTAACGACAAGATAACAGGACCTGAAAAAATAGGCGTTGTCCAGGGCAAGACGTGGAATGATTTAGTAGTCTGCTATAAATTTATGTCGACTAATGCAGATTATATTGCCATTAGTTTTGATTACTCCTATTACACTATTACAGGAGTTGGTGATAGTAATCTACAGCTTTGGTGTTCGGGCAGACAAAGATTTATTCAGCAGTTAATTGATGAAGGTATCTGGAACTGGGATAAACCACACCATCTTCTGGGTTGCTCCTTAGCAAAAGAATTTAAATACTACGTCAATAACAATATCTACAACATAAGATCATGCGATACATCTAATCCAATAGTGGCAGCACTGCAAGGATTGCAGTATAATGGTGACTTTGGCCTTAAAATCAAACCATCTACCCTCCTCGCTGATTTAATAAATGCTGAGGTTGACGACGATACAATTGAACTAGCTTATTATAATACTTCACAATTCAAACGCATTATTGGTCGCTAATATGAGGTGGTACGCGCTATTTTCACAATCTGGTTCAGAAATTGTTGAGATTTCGCGCCAGCTGGATATATACCCAGATAAACTTATTACCAATCAAACAAATATATCAAAAATTAACAGTAAAATAAAAAAGGATCAATTAATATTCACACCTTCACCTTTGAACGAAAGCGTATATAATAATATTCTAGGTGACCCAGACAATAAAATAATTACTCTCAACGGGTGGTTACGCATCATACCGCCGAGTATATGTAAAAGATATACAATATATAACGGGCACCCAGGTCTTATAACTAAATACCCCGAGCTTAAAGGTAAAGACCCCCAAGCAAAGGCCGTAAACCTTAAACTACCTACCTCTGGATCAGTAATACATGAAGTAACAGAGGGAGTAGATGAAGGCCAGATACTCGCTTCAAAAGAGGTATCGATTGAAAATCTCGACACCTGCGCAGTTATTAATAAACTACACAACGTCTCAATCAATTTATGGGTAATATTCCTGAAACAAAAACTGAACCTAACTACTACGAAATTGAGCAATTGTATCCTATGACCTGTAAAGGGTTAAAAGATACTTTAGAAGAAGAATACAAACTTTTTCTTAAAAAACAGCATGATTATGGTAGCGGTAATGTAACAGTAGGTCAAGATCTCAGCACACTGGAAGGTCAACGAGTAGCTAAGTCAGCTCTTATCTTTAGAATAAATGATAAGGTGCAAAGACTTATCAATCTTGTAATTAAAAAAGGCGTAACCGAAGCTGCTAACGAACCTATCGAAGATGCATTTAAAGATATTGCCTTACTAGCAAAAATAGCAATTTTAGTTGATAGAAATAAGTGGGGTAAATAATATAAATTATGCTAATCGCTTTTTCGGGAGCTCAATCGAGCGGCAAATCTACTTTACTTGAAGAGTGTAAAAAGTTACCCCAATTAACGGGGTATTCTTTTGTTGAAGAAGTTACCAGGCGTATAAAAAGAGAAAACAACGTGCCTATCAATAATGATAGTGATAATTATGATTATACTCAGATTCTTATTACAGCTGATCATATAAAAAATATGAAAATGAATAACGCTGTTTTAGATAGATGCTCTTTAGATGGATACATATATACGCGATATTTTTTTGATGCAGGTAAAGTATCAAAACAAATCTACGATTTTTCAGCGCAAACATATCTGCAAGGGGGGTTGTTTAGTTATGATTTAATTTTTTATACAGACCCTAATATACCTTTGGTCGATGATGGTGTGCGAAGCACAGACAAACAGTTTAGAGATGGTATTATAAATTTATTTGAAACAGAACTTAAACTGTTATCAACTATCAACATACATAGGCCCTTGATAGTAAGACTCAAAGGCAACGTAAAAGATAGAATAGAAACGATTAAAGAAGTACTTAAAAATGCTTATTGATACACCCATAGGTAAGAAATTTCCGGAGTATACTAATTGTATTGTGGAGATACCTAAAGATACTAGCGCGAAGTATGAATATGATGTTGAGACCAATCTCTTTAAGCTCGACAGGTATCTAATTAGCTCTATGCGCTACCCTGTTAACTACGGTTTCATACCTCAAACTATTGCGCAAGACGGCGACCCTTTAGATATCATGATCCATAGCTCTTTACCCATAGAGAGAGGTACCTTAGTAGAATGTAAGATTTTAGGTTGCATGAATATGGTCGATCATGGTGTTAATGATTATAAAATATTAGGAGTACCCGCATTTAATTTTAATAATTATACCGAATACACAGACCTAGATAAAGTAGCTCTCCATATATTTGAGGATTTTTTCCGTAACTATAAAAACCTTGAAGGTAAAATAGTTGCAATAAACAACTGGACAAATAGACAAGAAACACTTAATATTATTAAGAAATATCACAGCGCTTATGTCATATCTAGATAATAGCAATATCATCAAACATCTCGGTCAAACAAGTAAATATAAATCCAAGTATGACCCTAGCTTACTTGTAAGGGAAGCGAGATCTAATAATCGTCAACATCTCAACATAACTGAGGATAATCTGCCCTTTGTAGGGTACGATTTGTGGAACGCTTACGAGATATCCTGTTTGAACGCTAACGGGGTTCCGGTTACGGGTTTGGCTAAAATTATTTATCCTTGTGATAGCACCTATATTGTAGAATCTAAGTCTCTCAAACTCTATTTAAACTCTCTCAACATGACATATTTCGACAATGTCGAACGAGAGGAAATTTATAACTCTATCGAAAAGCTTGTGGCTGAAGATTTATCTTTTCTCCTAGAGACAAGCGTTATTTGTAAAATCTTTCCCTCTACTACTAATACAGGATATACAGATATAGTAGATGATATTCACGATTTTATTACTCTAGAATATATGGAATGCAATAAAAATGTCTCGTGTAATATATATTCAGAAAATTCAACGCTACTTAGATCGAGTCAGTACAATAAACAGGCAGTAACAGAACAAAAATATCACTCGTCACTACTTAAAAGTAATTGCAGGGTGACCAGTCAGCCGGATTGGGGCGATGTCTATATTACCTATAAGGGCAGTCACAGTCTGGATCCTGCCGCTCTACTTAAGTATATAATATCCTTTAGAGATGAGTGTCACTTTCACGAGGAGATTTGTGAGACTATCTATAAGAGGTTATATGATGCATTTAATCCAATCGAACTGACGGTAATGTGTTTGTACGTGAGACGCGGCGGTATAGATATCAATCCTATTAGATCAAATAACATTAAAGGTATCTACAGGATATTTACTGATCCAAAAATTATATTTAAAAAGACTGCAAGACAATGATTTTTCAATATTATACCAATTAGTAGTAATGCGGCGTGAGAAAAACAACCGCTCTACACTTAGATATAACCAAGATTATTTAAACGTAAGAACTCAGGTCCCTGCGCATTAAAGCTATTGGGTGTGAGAGATTGAGTTACAGAAGCCGTGTTGCAGGTAAATAAAGAGCTCGACCTGTCGCTGTAATACACAGCAAACGTGTCACCGTGATACGCTTTATCTACTCTGCAAGTAAAAGTACTTCCATTATTAGCGCCCGAAATAGAGCACAACACACCAGTTGTCGTAGTACGCGCAGTGAATAACAACGCCTCCACAGTCCCGGCGGTACTATCGAGAGCGACGCTATTTGATGTTAAGCTTAAATTTAAGCTAATTGGAAATGTATTGTTAGGATTTTTTACAACACTATCAAAGTTTTGAAATGACATATAAATACTTATTCTATAAATGTAGTTTTTTTAGCGCTCAAATAAATTAAAAAAAAACCTTACAGCGGTATCCGCTGTAAGGTTTTATTGATTCAACACCTATTAGAAATACACAGATTGTGTACCAGGTGTAAATGCTTCGCCGAGGTTCTTGAGGATGATAACGTGATAGTACAAGTTAGCGCCGAAGATATTGTCGACAACGCCGTAGCGAGTCAACATTCCCACGCGAGGTGAGAAGTCATTCGGACCAATTGTACGCTGTACCATGACAGGAATGTACGGGCAGTAGATGATACCTGTGTCGTAGAACTCAGGTCCCTTGTAGCCCAAGAGGGCATACTCAAGACGAGTAGAACGAGTGTAGGTTCCACCAAACGAGGCGCCGTTGCTCGGATAGGCAGAGCCGGCGAAATTACCGCCAGCATTTGCTTCGAACTGAGCTTCCGTACGTGTGTCACGATATACGTTGAATCTTCCACCGAGAGTACCCACTTTTGCAACTCCGACAGGCTGCGTATTGACGTTACCTTGGACCGGAGCCCACTGAAATTCAGGGAGCATTTCCAAGATAGCACAAACTCGAGGAGTAGCAACAATAAAGTTTGCTGCACCTCGGCGATTGCGCACGGCGATACGGTTAGCCTCAATTATGAGTCTTTGATAGAAGTCGCGGTTTCTCTCAACAAGCCAGCGGCCGTCAGCAGAGGCAGGGGACCAGATAGAATATCCGGTTCCAAGACCACCATTGAGGGCTGTTTGGATCATTCTGATGATCATTTCACGGTCGATTTCGGCCTGTAGCTCATACGACATGGCGTTTGTGAGCTCAGAATCGATATCAATACCGTTCATGTTCTTCAGATCTTGTTCCAATTCAACTGACCAGCGAGCCGCTAATCTACGAGTACCAGCTTCGACAGCAGTCTTCTCAAAAGACACAACCATCTGAGGAATGTTGCTGTTAAGCTCAAACTGACTGAGCAACTGAGCAACACCCGAGTCTTGCGCGGCAATTGCAAAATCTGCATTGCCGGTCAACTTTGTAGATGTTGTACCCGTGAAACGAGTGTCGAGGAACTGATAGCCAAGTTCAGGGTTAGTTGAAAGTGCGCGATTGATGGTCTCGCGACCACCAGCAACAGCAAATTGCTGATTGCTGCTGCCATCGTGCACGTTGTTACCATAACCTAAACTAGTTGGCTCATATTTGTAGCGAAGAGCAAAAGCAAGTCCAACCGGACCGCTCATGGGTTGAACGCCAACGATTTCGTTAGTGATCAACTCAGGGAACGTACGACGAATCATCGGGATGAGGATCTTCGGTAGACGATAATCACCAGGCGCGTAACTACTATCATTCTGAGAAGGGAACTGGTTACCAAAGGCGCCCGCGTTAGGGGTGCCGTTAGAAAACACAGAACCGGTGCCGCCGGAGCTATTAGAAGCTTCATGGCACCACTGTTCCTGATTCTCTAGAAGAATAGCGGTATTTAACTTAGTGTGATCATCTTCGATTGCACGAACGTTAGCAGAGCTGTACTCAAGCACAGGCTTCCACTTGTCTAACAGACCTTTCGCGCGACTCTCACTGATGTACGCTGTTGAAGGACGAATTTGATTACTCATATTTGCTTTTTCTCCATAATATCTGTGGTTCAGGTTGAAACAACCTCATGTTGATTAATGCTGAATTAGTATTTACCTAACTCAGATAAGTAATTTCTGAATGCAGGGTCTATAACAGACTCTCCAGCACTCTCTTCGACTATCTTAGGCACCTCTGCATCCACAACATTCGTTGACGCAGTGGCTTGTTCCTTAAGAATATCTAATGTCTCCTCCTCATTTTTATCATATAGAGACAATATATATTCGAAATTTTCAGTAATATACTTAGGGGATTTGCTCTCAAGCATTTTGTGCATGTAAGCTTTCCTCTCTTCATCAAGATCAGAAATCTTCTGCTCCACGAGTAGTTGTGATTTAGTAACCACATAAGCCTCGGAGAGCTGCTTATTCTTTTTAGACAGTTCGTCAACAGTTTGCTGCAACTCATCGATAGTATTTTTACCGTCCACAACGGCTTCCCTAATGGATTCTTGAGCCATGGCATGATCAACAGCAAGAATTTTTTTAATTTCTTGTAAAACGAGAGTAGATCTCTTATTAAAAGTTGCTTCTTGAATAGATTGTGTAGGAATCTTCTCTTCAAGATACATATCGAGATACTTACTGAGTGTATTCACCATATCACCCTTAAACTTACCAGCCTCCTCAGTTAGTTGTTTCTCATAACTCATAATGACGTGTTTAAGCTTTTTGGCATGATTGATATCAATAGCTTCCATCACTCGATTAAGTTTGAGAGTATGGTCTTTGTCGATGGCGTTAACAAGCTTTTCGAGCTTGTCCGCGTATTCATTGTCTTGCTCTAGGAGAGCTTTCTCAACCTGAATATTGGAACGCTCTTTGACGGCAACGTCAAACGCCTGTTCAATGCCATTAAGTGTATCCTCCGTTAGAAGGTCTTTGGTGGCTTCTTTAAGTAATGTTTTAATATCTTTACTCATGGTCTTTTAAACACTTTAAAATTTTTGATCTAATACGATTATCGATTTCGTGCTGTAAATACTTATCGGCCTCACTATATTTTTTTTCCGTAATAGAGCAAATAAATTTAACGATATTGCTCTCATTAACTTTCTTTTTTTGAAGTTCGCCGCTTTTATACCACATCTTAGTACCATCTTTTTCGATACTAGGCTTAGCAGGTCCAGCATTGGCTAAGTGTGCTGGATCAATTTTGATTTCAGAAGGCGGAGGGGGCAGTTGCTGTATGCCGTTTAAATAATACTCCTCAGTACCATCAGGATGAATAACAGCGGGCCCATCTTCGCGGTGGAGCTCACCGTTTTTATACCACATCTTAGTACCACCTTTTTCGATACTAGGCTCAGTACGTATATCGTTGTTCATATTATTACTTATTAAATTTTATGCTTTATTTCGTTAATAAACGTGAGTACTTGTTCCATAAAATATTTTTCAAGGTCTTTCTTAGGAAGAGAATGAAGTGATTTCTCAAAAGACTCATACATTTCTTCAAAGTCGCCTCTGCCATTTAATACAAATTGCTTACTTTCTAAAATACCGTTAACAAATGCTTTATTAAAAGACGGGTCCGCTACACAATCAATTGCAATCAGGCGCATGTCATCAACTCTATTGACACCATCCCCCTCTTCTGTTAACTTACCCAATGCTCTAGACGACATCCCCACCTTCACCCCATCATTTATAAGAGATCTTACAATTTGACCCATGGGTGTTGAGAGTACTTTCGATTTACCATAAAAAATGTTACCGTCCTGCCACATCTCCACTACTAAATGACACGCTCTCTCAGGATTTACTTCCGCAGAAGCCGGGTGGTTGAGCTCACCCATAGCTCTTTTAGTAGCTACCATCTCCCGAATATATCTGTCTACTTCATACTTCATGTTCTGTAAGCCATATCTGCGCTTATTTTTGTTAACTGTCTCTGCTCCCATGTAAGGACCACGTACATATAAAGCACTTTGTTCTTTGCTATTTTTCTCCTCGACAATATATTCGAATTCTTCGGGATCTTGTCGCTCGGTTAATACTTTATATGGCATAGTTTAAAATACTTATTAAAACTGTCTGTAATTATTTAAATTCCCAACTCTTTTTCTGTGAGTATTTGAAATCTAAAACCTCTCTCACTACACCATTTGCGCGCAGCTTCCCATTTAGCAGTATTTCTTGCATACTGTATATTTTCGTAAATAATAGTAGACTGACGCTTGCCTTTTGACGAAATAGGCGGAATAACTTGTTTAAGTGGTTTAATTTCAATGATATATTTTACAATGCCCGTAGCTTCTTTCAAGGCTAATATACCGTCTGTATAATATCTGTGTACTCTATTATCCACCGGGCATGTATAAGGAATAACAACAGCCTCGCTCGCCCACTCCAATACATTCGTGTTAGAATCACACCATCTAAAAAATCTGAGCTCAAAACTAGATCTATACAAAGGTTTATGCTTGCCTATATATTTTTTAGAATTAATCGGTGTAAATATACCCTGTCGAAATTTACCTTTACCAGTTAGGGGTATCATCTTTCAGTACTCATTCTTGAGAGCTTTAGCCGACAAAGAACATCGGCGGATCGGCATCTCCTAATCCAGGGGCCCCCTCGTAAAGTTTTTGCTCTAACTTTTCCTTCTCAGCAAGACCCTGTGTCATCATATCACTTGCATTAATACTGCCTCCCCCAAACAAAGTAGTTCCACTGTACTTGGATCTGACTGTACCGACAGAAATCTTACTTAAAGCTAACGCATACTGATACACCCACTGTTCTTTAATAACATCGCAAAGCGGGCGCTCCACGTAACAGGAGACTATACCGTAAAATCTCGCTGAGTGAGGTGCAGGGTGCATTACAAGATATTGAGTACGTGGATCGAACTTGATAGATCGCCTTAACGACAATAGTTTCTCTCTATTATCGAGCCAGTCTTTTAAAATATACCAACTAATAAGATCAAATCCATAGTTACCTAACGCGTACGTAAAGTACGTTTGCTGAGCTAATGTCTGTTCAATAGTAAATAATGTATTAACACCTTGGTTAGAACCCTCTTCAAAGTCGATAACATCAATTACTTTGCGATAGCTCATTACATCATAATCGAAATTATTGTACCGCTTACTTTCTTCTGGTAGTGAAGATTTAAAACTGCTGGTTAGAGACGCGTTAAACGAAGTTATGGATGCATAATCCGTTGCAGTAACTATTTGATTTACAAAAATGCCATCTGCGTAAGATGCAGATAAGGCCGAGCTAGATATAAATCCAGAACTGGCTATAGAGGATACTGCTATATAAACTTCTTCGCTGGGATGATTAATTTTATTAAAATCTGGTGTTATAGAAAATAGACTATCGAGTTTAATCCCTTTTTTACCATCATATAAATTTGAATCAAACACCAGATATTCGTTGGTATAACCGGCATATTTAGTAAACATCTCGCACGCAATACTAATGTTCTCAAATAATTGATCATGATGTATCTCTACATTCACTAATGGCGCCCCAAGCGCTCGGGTGATGCGATCCCCGAGGCGCTGGAAACTAGTAATCTTGTTATTAAGATTAGTTGAAACAAATGCTGAGATAGGTGTTACGGTAGTACAGTTCATTATTCAGCTCCCCCGGCTGCAGGAACTGACGCCGACGCCGCCTCTGGCGATGGCGCAGCTTCCGCTCCCGCTCCCGCCTCCGCTCCCGCCCCAGCCCCCGCCTCCGCTCCCGCCCCTGCCTCAGGAGCAGGTCCGCCACCCCCGCCAGGCGTAGGACCGAACGCCGGTGGTGTACCTCCCGAAGCTCCACCGCCGAGAGCAGGCTCACCGCCTAGATCTCCACTTTGAGTTTGCGCTTCAGCTCTCTCGCGCCACTCTGGTCCCCCTGATTTAATTTGTTCTATCTCCCACATAAATCCTGCATCTTTTCTTAGAAATTCTCTATTAGCGAGAACATCCGAATCAGTCCACCCTAAATATTTTTTCTGGGCAAATGTGTTGGAAACAAACTCAGAGGAGGCGAGATTATTATAACTCTCAAACTTAAGCTGCAATTTTTGTTGCTCTCTTAATTCATAAAAATTGGTAGGTACATTAAATTCTAGCTCAAAACTCTCTTCGCGCATGTCGAGCTTGTCCCACAGCTTTTTTAATTTAAGATGCGTAATAAAGCCCGGCTTCAACGCAGCTGCAATTCTTTGCTGCTGTCTAATACAAAACCGAGCAAACTTAAGCTCTTCTCTTAAAATATTCTCACCATCATTAAACTGATCTTCAGGGTTAACTCTAGTGGTAGGTACTTTAAGAGACTTATAAAGCTTTTTGATAAAATAAATTAAATCGGTAATCTCACCTAAATTACCGCCCTCTGCTAATTGAGTGACGCTCGTACCTTCACTACCCGCCCTTTTAGCAAACCAATAACTATCAAGCATTGACTGGGGGTTAAACTTATTAACTGTTCCGGAAACACTGTCAGTATCAAAAGTACGCTTTGACCAATATTGCTGCATCAGCTTGCGCAAGTACGCCTCGGCTTTAGGGGGCGGCATGTTACCTACATCGACGTTAAATACAAGTTTTTCAGGAGCTCTAACTAGTCGGTAAACTACAATAGAGTCCTCGATTAATGAGAGCTGTCTATATGCTCGACGAGCATTTTCAATGAAGGGAAGTCTTACTGATTTGCTCTCATTCCATATGCCTGAATTAATATAACTAACTTGGTTAACGTTTAACGGAACAAGCTTGGTATCTACGACCTTAGTAGGATTAGTTGCATCAAAAATATGCTTTCTAAACAAATAGCCCTTAACCACCTGGTTTTGAGAGTTAGAATAAATAGGATCTATTAAGTCTGCGGGTATAGGCAACACACCAAGAATGCCCTTTTCAGGGAAATCCTTGTGAATAACGTGCTCGAAATATACTTCTGCATCTACAAGAAGCTGTCTAAAATATTCCCAGCCGTTAGTTTGCAATTTGAAATAACCTATGTATTGTCTGAATTCAGAAGTAATTTTATCCTGATTCTTAGCAGGATATCGCTCGTCTGTAAATTTTATATTTACAATGTTGCCGTTTTTGTCTGGATTTATTAGCTCATCGCAGATCTCATCTAGTGCATCAGCAACCTCAGAAAAAGCAGCCATCACCCTATAATCCCCTAAACGTTTTCCCTTATCAGGCGAAACGTTAGCGTACATATAGTCATAGAATTCTTTATTTCTTAAAACATTTGCAGCTGGTTCGTCGTACTGAACGTTAGACGCAACTGATTTATTGATAAGATTTTGCTGTAAACTAGAACCCTCCCCACTGAAAACTGCAAATTTGGGATTTAATTCCTCAATCCTGTCAATTACATTGTAGGATGTGTATGGCAGCCTGGAGGTGATATATTTGGCGAGATCCCTACCAAACGTATTCTGACTGCTAGATTGTAAATAATCTGACATACTTATAATTTTATTTATAATTTTTAGACCTGTATTAAACTACTTTATTTTTTACATTAAACACACTCTCCGCTTAAAGTCTTGCCTTCTATGGTATTTGCAGTTGCAGCGACGAAATAAGTAGAAAGGTTAGCATTAAAATTAGTCACGCTTAAATAATCGGTGGATGTTATAAACATATTAGACGAAATACCGACAGGGTATTTTGTTAATAACTGCTGACTTATTAAAGTTAGCGGCGTGGTAATAAAATAGCTGGGTGGTATATCAATATTAGCTCGGAACCCCTTTGTTTGAGCGCCTGAAATATATACGGTCTCGAGATCATTTAATAGTAATGAACTCGCGGCATAAGTGAAGGATTCACTGCTAAGATCTGAATATCTCGTCTCGAGTGTAATGTCCCTTGTATTATGAAACGGCGCGCAAATATAAAATATGTTTTCAGTAGGCAAGGTAGGAGCAGCAGGAAATAGCCAGCCCTTAATAGTAAAACTAGTGTCACCTGTAATTCTATACTTCTGACTAGCCTGTGATTCTGTAGGATAGCTGAGAGTAACACTACCCCCCCACAGTACTTCTGATCTTATTTCATAGCTGCTGGATAGGTTAAAACCGGTCGGGATTGGCCATGAGATAATTATGTACGGATTGCTATAGGGGACAAAATTAGATATAATCTGATCCATATCAGATTGATATCTGGTGAGGATAGACATGCTAACAGCAATGTCAACCGGCACCGGAGATCTCATAAAAGATGTGGTTGTCTGAGACGGATCTTGATCTTGTGTACGTTTTTGAAAATAAAATCCCGGTACCTTATTAAAAACTCTTTCCTGCGCACGCGCTACACTTGTAATAGAAACAGAAATAACAGGTATTGTAATATTTTGCGCCTTATTTACCAAATCATATAATACCCTCTCCTTAGGTGCATATACATACCTAACCTGCAACTTACTCACAACATCCCTGTTCTTATTATATCTACGTATTATAACGTTATCAAACGCTGCGACAAACTGCGTCAATATATCCTTAATCTCAAAATGGTATGTTTCGTTTTTAATAAGCTTAGAATGTATAGATATTTATATTTACTATTGTATTCTATTGATAAAATGCTTTGGTAGCTTGTGCTTTGCTCTCAATATAACATCCTTAATGCAACCGTCGAGTATGTAAGTAACAGAATGGTCATCTGCACTCCTAGTAGCTCTACCACACGCCTGGACCATTGTGTTAAGCATTCTATTTTCATACCAATCTTTATCCAGATCGAATAGTTTTTTAATTCTTTTATCCGACAGCGGTAAAAACGGTAGCTTTATAACAATCTGAAAGCGGGCCAACTCATCCTTTAAATCTATTCCATACGCAAGCGACGGGCTTACCAAAACCGTAGGTTCGCTAGATGTAAAATGATCACGCAAAATATCCTCATTAGTTTGTCTTTCTGTTCTAAATAAAAATCTTTTATTATCGCCAAGTCTGTACTGTAGTTCATCACAGATAGACTGTGTATGGGTATGAATTATGCCCTTGACATTAGAATGCTGATCTATGATACCCGCAACCATATCAATTACCTTTGGTAAATTGGTTTTGAGTAAAGAGTAGTTTAGTTTGTGTTTAGTAGATATTAATATGGGTGATTTATTAGGATCGAACAGTGAATCTGCTTCAATATATTCGTAATCGGCGATACCCAATGTTTTTGCAAAATTTTTGTGATCGATAATCGTAGCAGATAGCAACAAAACTCTATCACCGTAGTCGAAAATACTCGATGCTAGTTTATCTACTCTGAGGGGTGTTAATTTTATAAAATCATCACCCACCTTTTCTATAATATACTCAGCATGATCCCAGCGTGTATCAACCAATATAAGTGAATTATGCGTTGCAGTCAGATACTTTAGTCTAGCTATCTCAGTGACGGTGGGGTCGTTTTTCTTTTTGGATAGTCTTGCTTTGAGTCCCTCGATTACCTGTGACATCTCAAGAATGAGATTACTAATCCACGGTCTTACCGACTCAGGAAGAATATCCGCCGGTAGATCACATACAACATCGTTGCGGTTGAGTTTTAAAATACTTATTTCTGCAGAAAATCTCTTTACTAATTCTTCCTCTAGTTCAGAAGCCTCATCACACACTAAAAATGACCTATGCTTAACATGACCAGGTAGAGAGAGAAACATTTTATAATTAAGCGCAGAAAATCTATTTACTAACCCCTCTTTTCTAGCGGTATAGTACGAGCAGGCATTCTCACGCCAACACGTTTCTTTTAACTTCTTAGATAAAACACAAGGCCCACCTTCTACATCTACATTTCTATTAATATTACACATGTAGTTTGACTTACCTTTTATAACAGCAACGTCCTTAAAGATAGATTGATATTGATCTTGTAGTGATTTTGTAATAGTCAGTACAAAAGCATTCGCCGGTCCTTCGCTCGTACAATCATCTTCATGTATAAATTCTCCAAGATAATTTTGTCGGAATGCATCATGCGAGGTTATAAGATCATTATATTTGCTAGAAGCAGGTTTGCTTAACTTATCAAACGTTTTTGCAATCATACTCTTTCCAGAACCAGTAGGTGCACAGCATATTACAAATTTTTTACCGCACTTATAAGCATTCTCTATCTTAGAAAGAAGCGCGGTCTGGGCAGGAGTCGGGGTATAACCCTCAGGAAATGCAGAAAGATATTTTAAACTCACCGGTTAATATAGGTGTATATTATTCAGATTCCACATCTACATAAACTATAACGTTTTTATCGTATAGTTTATGCAGCTTAGACTTCGGTACTAATTTCATACTGATTGTAATATCAGGGTCGTTTTCATGAAAGTCTTCTATTTTGTATGAAAGACTGTAAGCATTGTCGTCCTTGATATATGAAAATGGAACAGGGAGTTCATAGTATGAGAGCTTACTAACAGCTTTATTTTGTAGTATACTAAAAATTAAATAGTAATTTTTAATAGTAAAAAGAACTAATTTACCTTTTCTTAAAATCTTATCATTAAGTTTTATTACGATTTCTTGCTGTAGTAAAGACTTAAAGGATTCCTCAAACTCTGTAATATTGTAGATCATTTATTCATAAAGCCTATCTTATCCTGAGCGGACATTACTCCAAGGCCCCTCTCATTAAAAAAATTCCAAAAGTCAGCCACGGGTATAACCGCTAGCAGGTCGCATGCATTCATATTAATATTACGATAATCTTGCATAAAAATATCCCAGGTAATGACTAAATTTTTAATAGAAGGGTTATATGCAGTTCTATTATATGCTGGTCTAAAATTTAAACCTATACGCCCCTCTGGTGAGTTTAAAAGAGGGAGACTTCCAGTACACAGCATTCTTCGAGTAAGCGAAGCTCCTGGTTTTACTCTTCTTCTAAGAAATTTAATTTCGAGAACATTATTCCTTTGAAGACTTTGAATTGTACTCAGCGACGCTCTCATTTGCACTTCCATCTATAGACGCAATACCGAAAATTCTTTGTTCATTCAAAAATAGACCGGTCTCAAGAGTACCATAACCCTCAACCTCAATATTTGCAATAGGTACACCGAGATTATTTGGAAAAATTACATATTCACCTTGCTTAGCAAATTTAACATTGGGACCCGCGAGAATTACCTTACCTATTCGCCACGCCTTGGTATCAGAGTTAACTGGTACAAATATACCTCTACGGATAATAGCAGCTCCATCAGCCGTCTCGTCTGAGTATTTAACTAAAATGACATCATCTAAAATAGTCTTAAGCTTGTAGCCGTAAAGCACAGAGTTAAAGCTATTTTTAGGTAGCGCCGCCAAATCGATGAGACTTTTTTGTGTAGGCAATAAATCAATGTTAGCTGGCATATATGGTGACGCTTATGGAACTAATCTAAAATATCAACTAATTGATTGTACATTTCTATTTCTCTTACAGAGAGTTCCCGGGATTTGGCTACTAAACCAGATATATTAGTCTTATCTTTCTCCTTGACGGCTTTTTTTATGTAATCTATTTTTTTAAATTCTGTCTTAGGAAATATCGACACATAAAAATCGAATAATTCTTTACGACTATCAAAAATAGTAGAATATTTATTAGTAGTTTCATTTACAAAATTAGCCAATTCGGGTGAGTACATAGATAGCCACCTATTGACCATATAAGAATTGAACGCCGGCTCATCGTCGAGATTTGCCATGGGAGCGCTAGTTTTAGAGTATATAATGCCGCTAATTATATCAAAAATAGTCATCGTTGATACATTAAACTTACCAGCTGTTTACCTTGGTCGTGGCAATAAAAATATCATCTGCTAGCTTATAAAACATCTCGCAAACTTCCAGCATCAAGGCTTCAACCTGACTATTTTCTAAATTAGTAGAAAATGCAAAGGCGGGTGCCTTCTTACCCGCTACTACATTAATTCCGGTGTGACCTAAGGCTACACTATCTTTTACATAGGTAATACTCACCGAACACTTACCCACGCTTTGCTCAATGCCGTGTTGGCGATGAGCTTTATGCACCATTAAATCATCACCGTCTACTTCGATCGCACAATTAAGATACCTGCTACTAGCAATAATATTAGCAATTTGAGTATTAAATAGCCGCTGAAAAGCAACAGCACCCACAGGACATAAATTAGGGATTTCCCAACAGAAATTAATTGCATCGTCGCTGTATATAAAGTCGTCATTTAAAATATCTTCAGAATCTATCATCCCGCTTATCTCAACGTGCATAGGTGAGCGGAAAGCAATAATATTACCAATAGGCAGCGTTTTTTTTCGATGATATTTATAAGCAAATCGCTTGTGAATCAACGTACCGTCATAACTTTTAATATCATTTACAATCATACATTA
>Ga0194133_10002696_pt1 | contig 26919 bp, 22 predicted proteins | sample TA2KigOf40mmetaG_FD_155448 | JGI IMG/M metagenome (GOLD analysis project Ga0194133, IMG submission 155448) | Freshwater microbial communities from Lake Tanganyika, Tanzania - TA2015055 Kigoma Offshore 40m | ecosystem: Environmental > Aquatic > Freshwater > Lake | place: Tanzania: Lake... | reverse complement strand
TGTCTAAAACGGCCGTAAATAACGCCATTTAAAATTTTTACCTTTTTATAAAAATCGGACTTTGTCCGATCAACAATAAATTTATTTACGGATAAAATAATTTAGTAAATTATTGGCGATTACGGTAATCATGTTGGTTTAATATACCGTAGTGACACAAAATCTTTTTTTTGACTAAAATTGTCTAAAAATAACGCCATTTAAAATTTTTACCTTTTATAAAAATCGGACTTTGTCCGATCAACAATAAATTTATTTTACGGATAAAATAACTTATGGCAATTACGGTATTTTTTACCTACGATGGCTTACTCCGATACCTATTTGTTTCTGACAATCCGAATGCAAAGGTTTTCCGCAAATGGGCATCCAAGATTCTTTTCGCCATGCAGATGGGGACGATGGAACACAAACAATCCATCGGAGCAGAACTCTTTAGTGTCTCTCCTGAGATCGTCTCCAAATTCTGTTGGACGTGTTGTGTCCGAGATATCCCGATGGCGTATTTATTAGATTAACCGAACCTCTTCAATCCATGACCGTTCCTTATGGTGAGCATAAAGAATGCACGCCCTGGAAAGAATTACAATAAAGAGGCTCATATATGTTAATGTACATTAACATATAACTTGAAAGTGAAAATATCTTTAAATTTATTTACGGATAAAATAATTTATGGCGATTACGGTACCAAAAATCGTATCTTGACAATTCAAGATACGATTTTTTGGTATCCCTCTCTGATGGGTTTATTTCACGCCATGAAAAGAATTTTAAAGAACAAGGACGTGTAGGTAAAGGTCAATAAATAGATTGCTTTTGTTTTAGTTATCCTCTTTTCTATATTTTTTAGGGGCATATTATATTTTTTTGTACATGATAAAAAATGGATTTTTCATTTATTATCTTAGGCTTCATCATTGTCAGACTAATTATTTTCAAAACATTTTTTGCCTCCTTGAAAACTATCGAGAGAGTGATTTTTATTCTTCTGATATTATGTAATTATATAATGAATGTTATATATGGATCTTATGTTATATTAGGCAAAAAATATATATTTATGGTTGTACTCATGTTTATGATTCAAATGATCTGTTGTATTCTCTTGTTGAAAATACCAAAACTGTATTCGGTGAATGTTATTTTAGTAATCACTATTTTAATCGAATTTTTTTACATTTCGATTAATATGAGTTGTTCCAATTACAATAAGAAACAAATTAAAGTAGAATTGTAATAAAAAAAATTAAATATTTTCAATGTGATTATATGTGATGATTATAGGTATTGGTGATGATTCTACATGATATTTTACACCTTTCAACACTTAAAACGCCGATTTGTTATATTTGTTAACGTAATTTCCAATAATTTACTAAATTATATTATCCATAAATAAATTTATTGTAGGTAGGTCGATCGAACATTGTCGGATTTTTATGAAAAGGTTAAACATTTACACATTTGAAAATTTACATACCGTAATCGCCAATAATTTACTAAATTATTTTATCCGTAAATAAATTTATTGTAGATCGGACACAGTCCGATTTTTATAAAAAAGGTAAAAATTTTAAATGGCGTTATTTACGGCCGTTTTAGACAATTTTAGTCCAAAAAAAAGATTTTGTGTCATTACGGTATGAGAGAGAATATACAAAAAAAAACGTACATTGACAATCCTAGGTACGATTTTTTTTTATGATCCTATTTGTCTGAAGGTATGCATATGGTTCATAATAGAAATTTGAATTGCCGTTATTGACGGCCGTTTTAGAAAATTCAAGTCAAAAAAAGATTTTTTGTCGCTACAGTATACGCGAAATACCGTAATGACACAAAATCTTTTTTTTGACTAAAATTGTCTAAAACGGCCGTAAATAACGCCATTTAAAATTTTTACCTTTTTTATAAAAATCGGACTTTGTCCGATCAACAATAAATTTATTTACGGATAAAATAATTTAGTAAATTATTGGCGATTACGGTATAATAAAATCAGACGATGTAAAAAAAAAATTGGAGAAAATATAAAAACAGTTTATTTTCAAAAATGTCTTTTTCGACGACTTCATCATATTGTTTACTAGGTGAATATAATATGACCTTACAAAATGCGGAATTGTATATCCAGCAACAAAAAACATGTCATGATGCCGATGTTGTGAAAATCCCATATTCCGTTTACCAAATGGCGTTTCTTTTAAATAAAAAGAAACAACAGGAAAATCAAAATCGTTTATTAAATTTATTCTCTTCAAAAAGTTTACCTTGCTCGCATGAATCGTCGTCACCACCATCCTAATACACTTGACGAGTGGTATTCTCTATGGTGGGATCGTATATTTAAAAAATGGTTACCATGTCCTTCGAGAGAAATATGTATTGTAATTTTTTGTGGCGGAGAATGTGGTGGTGATGTAATTCAACATTTTTTTCAAAAAAGTATACCGAAACTTTATTTTCACAATATGCGTGAATTTCATGAAAAATATTCACGTTTTGATCCCCCCTTACGTCATTCAAAAAAAAAAACATTATTCAATATTCGTGTGCATGATATATTCATGTGGTTGTCAACAAAATTTCAACGTCTCGTCATTATTGATATTTTTCGATGTCCAATTCAGAGAGCATTATATGGATTTTATAGGTATCCCCAATCATCTTTATGTAAAGCCAAAATTTCGTCACAGATGTGGAGATGTGCATCATTCGCCGAAAAATCAAGTTTATTTGAACGAAATATATTTCCCAATATTGAACGACGTCATGGTCTTGATACAGAATATCAAAATGAATTATGTCATTTGCTATCATCGTCGACATTGGTTCAACACGTTCCGTCCTTCCCGAGAAATATCGAATTTTTAAAATTAAGATATCAAGATAAAGAGAAATGGTTGACTACAGTATCTCAAATATTTCCAAACTTGATTAAACCACCACCTTTACGGGTACAAACACCTCATTTGAATCTTTACGAAACGTCTCACAGTGATTTACAGGTCTACGAATTTATTAAAGACTATATTCCTCAACTTCCATTTTTACATCAAGTTTTACATCAAAATGTATGTCAACGTTATTTCTCAAAAGACGAAATAGACAATTATATCCACAGTACCATTCAAAAAAAATTATTACAACCACACCCTCACTTGGCAAATAGAGTATAAATGAATATGAAAGGATTGTCATCAAATCTCCATCGTTTAAATTGGGTCCAAAGATATTAATTATTGGAATTATCGGATTGACATTTTATACCATACATGAACCATCTTGACATTCATAATCCTTAAAAATAATACCAAAACAACTCGATTGAAATGTTTTTCGTACTTGACGAAGTTGTTGTGCAATCTCGTGACAATTGTGATTATCGACTGGTGCTTCATAATATTTTTGTTGTAATTGTCGAATTCTCCCTGGTAAGTCGAGTAGACTCACATACACATCGTGTCCTTTTCCAATTTCATAATCTTTGTCCAAAGTCAAGGCTTCTTCCGCAAATCCTTCAATGGCAAGAAAATGTTTCATACAACAATCGTAACATCGTTTTTCAGGATGTGTCAAATGATCTTCTAACATGATGCATTGTTTACATATTTCGCGAGCATTGAATTGATAATTTAGGACTGGGAGTAATTTTAACGGTTTCGAATCATCGTAATGATATTCCTCTTGAATCATTTGGGTTTCATCTTTCTCATAAGAATTGTCAAAAGAGGTCGACGAACCGTCTAAGGAGGTCGAAGAACAACAACCTTTTTCAATGGCATCGGAAGTTGAAGAACCTAAAAGGGCAAGAGAAGGAACAATGGGTTCCTTTTGAGACATGCTTGTTGAACACAAGGTCATTGGTTGTTGACACCAATATTTTGTATTATCCGTAGGTGCAAATAAAATATTGCTTCCTAATTGTTTATACTGTGTATACTGATTTGGTAATGCTTGAAGAGACGGAATATTGGAACGTGAAACTGGGTTATAATTCACCGAAGAGGAAATATAAGTATACATTTTTTTGTTATTTTTACTGTTAAAAAATATATTTATTTATATATGAATATATTTTTAACAGTAAAAATAACCATGTTTTCTCGAACATACAATGAACCACACAATTTAAACTGTACATATGAGTGAGTAGTGAGTACCGTAATCGCCATAATTTATTTTATCCATAAATCAATTTATTGTCGATTGGACAAAGTCCGATTTTTATAAAAAGGTAAAAAAATTTGAGTGGCGTTATTTACGGGAGTTTTAGAAAATTTTAGTCCAAAAAAAAGATTTTTTGTCATTACGGTCAGTAACCGCCCGAGAAAAAAATAAAGAATTTTAAAGATATTTTCGTTTTCAAGTTATATGTTAATGAAAATTAACATATATGGGCCTATCTACTATCGTTCTTTCCAGGGCGTGTAAGTGACGTTCAGATTACCTGTGGCTTGGTGGCTTGGTGGCTTGGTGGATTTGTTGAATCACTAATCATTTATGTTGACGTCATGACAATCATCATTCGTCGATATCAATTCCAATCATGTCTGAAGTTTCATTTTCATGATCATCGTCTTCTTCATAGAATGTTTGTAAAAATTCATTTCGTTTTTCATAATCTTTGGGTGCAACACTTTGTAGTTTTTCTTCTACTTGAGAAATGATTTTGGGATGAAGTTCAAATTTATATTTGCGACACTCTTCTACATCTTCCGGTTGTAAGGAACAACATGATTTTGTTGTTTCATCCCATCGACCAATAACCTTTTTTTCTTCAAAAAGTAGATTGAGAGATGGACACCATACCCAATCCACTTGAAAAGGACAAGTTTCAATTATGATCTTCTTGTCTTTATGACAATCTTTTACGAGTGTGTATACACGTGATGATACCTTTATATCCGTAGATGTAGTATTCGTTGTAATATTATTAGACGTATTATTCGGTGTAGTATTCTTCAATGTCTTGGTAAATATTTTTTCACTTTGACAACCAAAATCACCAATTGTTTTCTGAAATTGTTCGAATGCATGTGGAAATTCTTTTTTGATCAATCTAGACGCCATGTCATGTTTCGTACCTTGTGCTTCAATTGATTGGGTTTTACATAATTCAATCAATTCAGGCCGACTTTTTTGACGAACTAATCGGTTGATTTTATTAATAATTTCCATTCTTCGTTTTATTATACCAATAAAATATATTTTTTTGATAATCATCATTTTTTTATGTGACTTTACTTTTTTACCACACGACATATATGTAACGAAATATGATATTTATTCCAAAATTGCTGTTACCAGGAAAGAAGAGTGTAGTACAAATGGAGTGGTACAAGAAAACTTTATGAGTATATACTAACTGCCGTCATGACAAAAAATCTTGTTTTTCGAGTAAAAGTTTCTTAAACGGTATTATGATTGATGAATTGTACGATTCCTCAATAACAACGAACGAATGGTTTGTCAACGAGTGATGAAACAATCGTCAGATCGAATCGCATGACTAAAATTCGTCAATAATTTAGTCGTCTAGAAACATAAATGAAAACACGTGGAGACGTCGCCACGACACTTTCTATATTGGTTACAATTATACGCTTGTGTGACGATGTAAAAAAATGAAGAGATAGATTACAATAATGTCCAGAATTCAAGTATAATTATTTGCCAGATCTCATCATAAAGTAACATTTATGATTCATAATTCTTTTTCCAAGATTGAACAAAATGTTCATGACATCATCCTTGAGATTATTCAACCGGTTTGTTTACCTTTCCGGTTAGATTCGATTCGGAATAATCTTTTGGATAAATACAAACGATATTTTATAAAAGAAGTGGAAAAAAATTGGCATTTCCTGAAAGATGATGAAGAAAAACAAGTCTTGTTTTGGCAATTATTTAGAAAACAACTTCAACAACGAATCTACAAAACTATTGTTCAACCAGGAGAATGTGTAGGAATTACATGTGCCCAATCGATCGGAGAACGACAAACAATTGACATTAAATTCTTTTCATTCCGCGGGATTAGCTGTTCAAACTGTAGTATCGGGTGTTCCTAGGTTTCTAGAATTATTAAACGCAACAAAAGAGTTAAAATGTACTACCCAATCTTTTTATTTACCACAATATGAAAATGTAGCGGATATTCGACGAGAATTTGGATCTTCACTCGTTGAGTTGTCTTTAAAACAAGTAACAAAATCTGTGGATATTTTAGTACAAGGATCTCAACTTCCCGATTGGTTATCATGGTATATGAAAATATTTGGACACGAGAGAGGAATTCCTCATCCTATCATTGAATTGTTTCAAACAACGAATATACTCCCCCCCGATTGGGGTGCATTTTATTTTCATGGGAAAAAAGACTTGTTTTTTCAATATCGATTTTGCATGAATGATTTTTATAAAAAGCTAGGAGATGAAATTTCAGATGTGATTTTTTGTACTTCGCCTACACCATGGTGTCAATGGTTATTTTTATTATCTCCAGAAACATTGGTTCATTTAAATCATTTGAAAACACTACAAATAGTCAAAGAACAAAACCAAGGAACGTTGAAACTAAAAAAAATACAAAATGTGGAAAAGAAGGTTCCAAAATGGTTTGATTTTTACAAAAATTATGCAGATTCTACGTTGATTATCCTTACACATTATTTTGAACAATGGTTATGGCCCAAAATTTCACCAATCCGTTTATGTGGTATTTCTGAAGTCAAACAAATGTATTTTGAACGACATCAAGACAAAGGATATACAGTACAAGTCGTAGGTCATTCACTACAACTTTTGGCAGCACATCCTTTAGTAACATTTTCTTCTTTACGTACAAATCAAATTTGGGATATTTATTTTACCTTGGGGATTGAAGCAACTCGTCAATGTTTAATGGAAGAATTTCATAAAATTGTGGCAGGGGACGGATCTTTTGTTCACCCTTCCCATGTTGAATTACTTGTCGATATGATGACTAGACATGGAACGATAACAAGCATGTCTAGGTATGGAATGAAGAAAGAATCTTCATGTCCGCTTACGAGAGCATCTTTTGAAGAAGTGATGGATCATTTTTTAACAGCAAGTGTTTTTCAAGAAAAAGAAGATTTACGAGGCGTCAGTGCCTCTATTATTTGTGGTCAACGTTCCTTTATCGGAACAGGATTGTGTGAATTACGAATGGCATCAAAAGGGGAAGACCATTGAATAGTACGATCAGTTAAAGGAGATGGTGATGTCGAATGAAAAAAAGAATGAAATTTATGAAAATTGCGTCGATCCATTTTCGAACTCTGTAATGACATGAGATCTTCTCGAAATGACATTTGATCCTGGTCAAATGTATATTCAGAAAGCATAGTTGGTTGTTGAAAGAGTGGTTGTTTTTTATAATAAGGTCGTACAGAACCCATGGGATCTGTGTACACCGATCCTTCAATCGTACTTGGGATCTGGTAGATAGGAGATGGAAATATTTCTGTTTTAAATAATGTCGTATAGTATGATACGTTTCCCAACTCAATATCACTGTAATTTTGATACTGAGATGGAACATTTATATTGGAACAAGCGATGTTTTTCAAGGGTTGGATATCTTTGGGTTGTAATGGTGGCGTATCAAAAGATAATCGTATATTACGTACTACATCATACAAACGAGGATCTGCACTCGAATATTTTTTTGTTGTGGGATCAAAAATGGCATCAGGATTCGGATGTAAATCAAGATTGGGATTCAATACTTGTGAACGACGATTTGTATAAACATTTGGTTCTTTTCGAGTTTGCACAGGAGACCACATTTTTTTTTTAATTCTAGGAAAGAAAAAAAAATGAAGCCAATATCCCAAATAAATACTTTATAAATATCCAATCTAATTAATATCTTAAACAAAATTCAATATCCCAAAATTAATTAAAATCATAAGATCGGATGACATCATTACAATTTCCAACAAATGTACCCTATGAATCAACAATGACGACAACTTCTGATTCAGACTGTCTTTTCCCGATACGATGTTACACATGTAATAAAGTTATTGGACGTTATATTCAAGAATGGGACAAGTGGATCAATGAAGAAAAACAACCTATTGATTTTTTTAATACTTTTACGATATCTAGGTACTGTTGTCGACGTATTTTTATGTGTCGACCACCATCGTCAATTATGACGAGTGTTTCTGGAAATCCCAAATTTCCGTCTACCGTCACTGTTTTTGAAGAAAATGATACCCAATCAAGACGTATGTATTTAGCAAGATGATATGTAAAAAAAACCACCTACCTTTTCACAATAATGTAGTGAATTATTACCGTAATGACATGAAATCTTTTTTTTGACTAAAATTGTCTATAACGGCCGTACGATCGCCTGTTACATGAAATATACTTAAAATCTATTTATATACAGAGCCGACAACCTCGGATCTATAAACAAATAATTTATGGCGTCTAGGGTATCAATATGTATTTCAAGGTAAAAATTGTATGTACATCGAACAAACTCCTATGTGTGTTACAATTATTTACGGATAAAATAATTTATGATCTCGTCAAATCAAACTTATAGACCACTGTGAACCAATTGTGCAAATAAAACCGCTATATCGAATAATATCAATATCGTAAATAAACTTTGAAGGATCGTTATCGTTTGTTTCTCAATCTTTTTTTTTTTCATATGGTACACAATCAAAGGTGATGCATAAACAAATAAATGAAACAAAAAGATGCTGGTTTGAACCACGGGTAATGGATTCCAACCACGATATTTTTTGTAATAAAAAGGCAATGTAGGATAAGTAGGAATCAACAAGAAAAATCTCAAAAGGATCATGATGGCAAATAATGACCAAAAGACTTTTTTATTCGATAATTTCTTCCATATCAAAAAGAGTAGTAAACATGGTAGTACAATAAAATTCAACAACAACAGCGGAATGAAAATGACAAGAAAATATTGAAAAAAAAAACGGAATAAACGCGTTTAACATTTTTTATTTTATTCAAATAAGAAAAACGCTCTTTTGCCTTACAATCGGAGCGATTACGGTATATGTTAATTGAAAATTAACATATATGGTTCTATGGTGTGATGATATGTATTTTGAGGTATCAAAAACCAAATGGCCTTATTTATGCAATGGCGTTATTTACGGTACCTATCATTTGTAAAATGTTTCTAGACAATGTTTAAATATTTTACTCCTTTTACTCAAGATTCGAGATAGGTAATAAGCAACAATTCCACAAACAGTTCCGAAAATGTATCCACAACAAATTTGAAGAGGAGTATGACAATTCAAGTAATGACGGGAGATACCAATCAAAAGTGTGAGTAAAAGTAAAATAAAAAATAGTATCCATGATGTAGTAGATGCTTTTTTAGTTTTCTCCAAAATATAAAAAAAATTACCAGCATAAAGTACAAAAATACTCGTAATTGTTGCCGTATGTCCTGAGGGCATACCGGGACGTCCATCCTTTGCATCATTCCACATGGTGGAACTTTGATATAAAACATGAGAAGGTCCATATTTTCCACCTTTATTTATTATATTACAATCTATTGCATCATATGGACGTCTGTTGTGTGGGACTATTAAAGATGAATATGTACCTAGTTTTTTGATTACACTGGTCAAATTTTCAACTACTACATATAATCCTAAAAAAAATAATTTATACACATTCCAATTTAAAAATCCGGTAATGAAATAAAATAATAAAGCTACTAGTGACAAGGAAATCATTTTATAAAATTGGAGTATATATGGGTTCTCATTTCTAGATCTAAAATCGGAACTTGAAACACATTTCTTGAAAATATTAAATAACAAAATAACCAACACGAGTAAGAACACAACCAATCCTGATTTTTTTGATTTTTTATCATATGATTCTTTTGAAAATAAATCTGATAATAGTGTGAATGAATCTGTCATTTCACAAGTGTATATTAAGATAATTAAAATTTAAATGATTGATAATTTGATAGTAAATGAATATTTTTTTTTTTAAACGGAACGTAATAAAGAAGCGACGGTTATTCCTCTACTGTTTGAACGATGCATTGTCCATTCTTTAGGATATTCGATATAACTTGAACGAAAAAATGTTTCATTGATCATTGTCCAATCCAGAGGTAAATTGTGTTGAAAAGCAAAATGTTGTAAACGTTCTCGATTTGGTAAACTACAAAAGGGAATAATAAATTGAGACACATCAAATGTATTGTCTAATAGTTCTCGAACACGTTTGTAATTCAATATGGAAGTATCCAATTTGGGATAATGTTGTTCAATTTCTTCAATATTTCCACACTTTTTTATAAAACGAAACGATTTTTCAGGTCCAATTTTTGGTATGTTCGTATTATAATCGGTTCCGCACAATATACAAAAATCTAGAAATTGAGAAGGTAATAGTTGTAAAGCTGTGAGGACCGATTCATATTGTATACATTGTACCGTCATATTTGGAAAATTAATCTTGTGCAGAAAAAGTGGTGCCCCATACGCTAATACATCCGTATCTTCGGATAGTACGGCATCAACTAATTCTCGTTTATTTAATACGGCACAAGTGGCTTCTGCTTCACCGATGGCTTGAAAAAATGGGATACCAAGTATTTTCAATAACTCTTTTATCCATAAAAAATCTTCAGTACGAATAACAAAACAAGCATTTCGTATTTTCTCCATTTCCTTTTCAATAATAGAAATCGTTAATTCTTTCTCTGAAATGACTACTTTTTGTAAAAATTTTTGAAATTCAGTATGATGTTCCCATTTCCAGTCGCAATCTACAGAATTTGAATTCAAATTCAATGTTTGTAATGTACGATTCAATTCATTGGAAACATCAATAGACGTATCACCCGTGGGAGAAAAACATTGACAAAACATAGACCACGAAAGTTCCAATGTAAGAATCTTTTCTTTTATTCGATTACGTGCATCAATACGTTGTTGTTTTTCAAAATCTTTTTCAACAGGAAATGTTGTATCAAAAATAAAAATGGGATGAATATCTAAAGAACGTAGTTTGATGATAAATTGAAAAAAGGCATCTTGCCATTGTATACCCGCAATCGTTTTAAATTTACATACAAATATACTTGTATCAATCGCAATTTTTTTAAATGCAAAATCAGACAGTGGACATTCGTAGTATACATATGGACATGTTTTTTTTAAAAAAGAATGTAAATTTTTAATTCCCATTTCTATATTATCTTTAAAATATAATTAAATTTTTGTTCAAGTTACGTTGTTTGTATTCATAAAAAAAAACTTTCTGTCTTCATATTTTTCACTTTTTCGATCATGATTGTTCTACCGTCAATAATCAACTTTTTATTACACCGTCCGACATTAAAAACGCCCATGTTAAAAGTATGAGAATGAATAAAAGATATTGCTACTACAATCATCGCCAATAATTTAACTAAATTACTTTTTTATTACCGTAATGACACAAAATCTTTTTTTTGGACTAAGATTGTCTAAAACGGCCGTAAATAACGCCATTTAAAATTATCACGCCCTGGAAAGAGTTACAATAAAGAGGCTCATATATGTTAATGCACATTTACATATAACTTGAAAGTGAAAATATCTTTAAAATTCTTTATTTCTTTCCAGGGCGTGAAAATTATTTACGGATAAAATAATTTAGTAAATTATTGGCGATTACGGTATTTGAATATTTGAATGGCGTTATTTACGGCCCATCTTTTTGGAACAAAAAGATCTATTTGACATTACGGTATGTCCAGTATCAATATCAATACGATCACTATCTTGTGTTTTGAAGATCCTTTTAGTTCTCGATAATCACGCTCTCCTCATTTTTATATTTTTGGATCGTGCAAGTGGTGGGGGGTCAATCATCGAATCATATTGATAATAATCCTCCACGGTAGTCACATGATTGTACAAAAGAGGTTGTCAAGTTGAGCTGACGACGAAACACCATGGTTGACTCTTGGAATAATTCAATCGTAAAGAAAGTGGTAAAGTCGAAATATCCAAAATTCCAGAACCAACCTTCTTTTTTCTGTAATGAAAATGTTTCATTGATTTCAATCGATGAAATGGGTAAACGAGAATTACGGACAAATACAGAAAAAAAATAGGGATTTGCTTCTTTTAGAATATCATGTACTGTTCGATTACACGGATCATGTTCATGACATGTATTTGAAAAACAAAATAATAATTGAATATCCGAATCGTTTACTGGACATGGAATAAAAGACCACGAAATATTGCTCGGATTTCCATATTTGACCGGTTGTAATTCCGAGTAAATATCAAAATCAAGAAAACCCGGTTTGCATATTTCATCTTGACATTCATCCATGATCATGGCAACATAGGAAAATGTTGTAGGACTTTTGGTATAGTCAAATGTATCAAGTTGATATGACAAGGACGTAGTACTCGTTTCTTCAACCCATAGACATCGACCACAGTTAGAAATATCATGTTGAAAGTCAAAGTCATTCATACCCACTCCTATCCAGATGGTTCCTAGAACAAATGCTTTCGGTCCACAAGATGTTGATCGTGAAATCGTATCAAATCCTTGTAATTTACAAAATCCTACTTGATTTCGAAACGAATTAAACGATCCTTCTTGTTGAGCGTAGTTGGCATGAACAACAACAACATCATTTACATAACATAGGCCCGATAACACAAATATTCGAAAAATTACAAAAATACAAGACGAGTCAGAAAAAAGTCTCATGATTTATGAGTTATGAGTTGTGACTTATGAGTTATCCGTTTTATTTTTGTGTGGAATAAAAATAAAAGACTTGTTAGCATGACACAACATACCACGCACGTCCTAGAATATATTTTGAAGAAGATATTTCATGAGTCCAATATAGGTAAATCAATATTTTTTGGGGACTTTGGAAAAAAAAAACAAACGAAAAAATTACGCCTTGGAAAGAATGAAATAAAGAGACTCATAGGTACCGTAATCGCCATAAATTATTTTATCCGTAAATAAATCTTTTTGTTCCAAAAAGATTTTGTGTCATTACGGTATATTAGGTTCATGCACATTAACACAAAAGTATGCACATTAACATCATATCATGCAGATTAACATCATATAACTTGAAAACGAAAATATCCTTGAAATTTTTAATTTCTTTCCAGGGCGTGTAAAAAATGAAGAAGAAAAATCAATATATTGAACATGTACAAAAGAGATGAATTTGGATACAATATTCCATCTTTCAGATATTCACGTCCGATTACTAACGAGACATGATGAATATCGTCATGTATTTACGGAATTACATACACATATTATAAAATATCGACAACAGTATCCAAATATGAATGCGGTTATTATTATTACAGGAGATATTTTTCATGTCAAAGGAGAGTTATCACCAGAGAGTATCGTCTTGGTACATGAATGGTTTGATCAACTTGCCAGTTGCTTTCCTGTATTTATTATTGCCGGTAACCATGATGCGGTTTTATGTAATAAAGAACGACAAGATAATCTAACAGCCATTTTTTCAGCATATGAACGATCGAATGTTTATTATTTAAAATCGTCGGGAATCTATACTTTTGATTTCTTACATAATATTGAATTCCACGTGTTTTCATTACTTGATAATTCGACCAAATGGCCACAATATAAAAAAGATTGTGATCAAGTAGTACAAATAGCATTGTATCATGGAGGTGTCGGAAAATATCAATTGCAAAATGGAATGACCCAATCCTCATCAGAAAGTCAATCTATCGTAAAAACGTTATGTCCTTATGATTTAGTATTATTGGGAGATATTCATATTCCACAACGGATTGAAAGCCATCATCATATGGCATATGCAGGGTCTTTAATTGTTCAAAACGAAGGAGAACGTGGTTATTCTCATGGATATTTGCGTTGGAATGTAAAAGAACGAACTGCTGAATTTATCACAGTGAAGAATGAATTTGCTATGATTGAGTTGTGCTATTTTTCAAACTCAAAAAGATGGAAATACCTGGACCAAGAATGGGAAAGTATCGAGTGTATGATAAAACATGTTGATTTACCAAGATTTGGTAAGTGTACAATTGTGTTTCACAATGAAGAAGAGGATGATAAATTACAAAGTCATCACATGAAAAAAATCTTACAAGAACAATATCCAAACATGTCGGTCCGTTTTAAAAAAATATTGACTCCATCGCTACATCAAAATGTAGAAATATCGGTTCAAGGGCTCCCCAATGTTTCTACCGAAAATACATTACAGTCCTTTTGGACTATGAAATTCCAATCAAATGTTTCTCAAGAACATTATCAGAAATGGAAAACATTATTGATTCCTCATATCAATCAATGTCATATAAAACAAGAAGGACATCATACTCAATCGTGGAATATAACATCATTGAGAATTTCACATCTCTTTGGTTATGGAAGTTTAGAAATGGATGTGAATCATCCAGGAGTTTGGGCAATTATTGGTCAAAATTCTGCCGGAAAATCAACATTGATTGATATTTTATGTCTTCTCTTATTTGGAAAATGTGCACGATATTCCTATGGTCAGACCATACCGAATGAAGTCATTCATCGAAAAGAAACTCATGCCCAAGGATGTATCCAAGTTGAATTTCCACACAAAAACGAAATATGGAAAATTCATCGAAAATTTCAACGAATTCGATCATCCGTTCATGGAATTAAAATTCGTTCTTCCGTTCAAGTTTTTTGTAATGAAAAGAATATGACCTTGCGTGAACGTAGAGAAACCGATAAATTCTTGACCGAAATATTTGGTTCCATGGACGATTTTTTGTTTACAAGTTGTTTTTTACAAACTAAAGTCTTGCGTTCGTTTCGTGACATGACTCAAAAAGAACGTAAAGAGTTTATTTTTAAACACTTTTCGCTGGAGACTTTTGAATCATTATATCAACAAGTACATCAACAACATCGAATACATACAAATCAATTAGAAAAACTCTTTTCGAAATTAAATAAGCATCAAACATATTCATCATTTTCTGAATATCTAACACATGTGACCACGGGATCTGGAAATGATGCATTTCAATCCGTAATACAAGATGAATTCACTCTAACGAATCAAAAAGAACAACAATGGAAAGAGAAACAGACTATACTTGAAACACTACAACAATCTGTCTTGGAAAAACAAGAACAACATAGACGATTTGAAAAAATATATATCGAATGGCAATCAACACATCATCCTTTCTGGGATTCTATGGAATGGACTGATATTTATAAAACTTGGCAACAAAGTTGTCCTGATCTCGATGATATACATACGGAGAATAAGGATAATAAAGATAACGAGGAAAATAAGGAGAATAAGATGAAATCGATAATTCAATCGTGGCGTGAATTGGAAAGAGAATGGAGTCGATGTAATTATTCTATGCAACAACAAATGATACAATCCTCATCTTCTCATAATTCCTCTTCTCAACCGATCTGGAAAACGAGTTCTTTATTTCAAAAAGTTGTAAAATATCCGAAACATTTAGTACCGGGTTCGGAGGATGATATCGCTCATTTTGAAAAGATTCAACACGAACTTGATTTGATAAAACAGACGTTATCTGAATTTGAAAGAGAGAATGAGGAATGGAATCATCAACATTTGATACAAATCAAGGAGTTTTCTCAACAGTATCCACCCGTGTCTATCGTGACGTCAGCGATTGATGTGATTATGGTTCAAAACTTGATGAAAAAATGGGATATCGACTTGAAATGGCCTACAACCTTAAACGATGCATTTGAAGCTTATACACATATTTGTCTACGTCCTCATAATAAAGAGGAATGGAGATATACTTCATGGTGTAGTGTTTTTCAACAACGAGATGAATGGATGTTTCAATATTCACATCTTCTTTCTTCATTACATCATAATGAAGAAGAAAGTCGACGACATGCAGAATGTCGTTATCAACCAGATAGCTGTCAAGCATGTTTGGAAAATCCTTTTCGTTATGAAAAGGAACGATTACATGTACAAAAAATGGAAATTTCAAAACAATGGACACAATTATGGAATCAAGTTTATGTGTCATTTCAAGAACAATGGTCATTCCCGTCGTATATGGATTGTTCACGATGGAACCAAATGTACAATGATCAGAAAAACGATCTGACGAGTCTTTTACAAGCTCAACCATCATTTGAAATGTGGAAACAATTGTACCAAGAAAATAAAAACAAGGAAAATAGTCGTCAGAGTGTATACTCTGAATTTCAAAACGATTGGAATCAATTGAAAAAAAACATATCGTTACAATACAATCATTTACGTTTGCAAGAATACAATTCCATTGAATCTTTATCATTCCCAAAACAAGAGGAAATCAATAAAATGTTACAACGATATCATGTTGAAAATATACCATCCATGTACACTCTTTGTCATGAAATCAGTAAAGTTTGGGAAATGGTAGTCGATTGGAAACAACAACAAAAGGGACAAACACATCATTTTCAACATTTATGTCAACAACGAAAAGTATGTTTTTCTGAATTACGTAGAATGTATCATGATCACCTTTCTCAACGAAGACGTGAAAAAGAAGAATGGATTCAAAAACAAGACGAGATGAAAACACATATTCAACAATTACGAACGACAGTGGATGGTTTAGAAAAGGAATGTCAAGAATTAGAAAAACGACATGTCTCTCAATTTCAACAATATCGTGAAACAAAACAAGATGAACAAGATTTGTGTCGTCAAGTTCAAGAATGGATTTTTAGTTATTTATTAAGTGAAACATTTCATCGAGACGGATGGCCTGTGTTTGTATTACGACATTATTTGCAATGGTTAGAACATGAATGGAATCATATTCTTGAACCCTTTATGACAAAAAAAGTTCGTCTTTATTGGGATGAGAAACAAGATGATCTTATTTGGAAAATACAGACTGAAGAAGATGATGAAAATCCAATTTTTCTTGGTGGAATGGAAACTTTAATGGTAGATATTGCATTCAAAGTGTTATTTCATCGAGTGTCTCATACACCGACTGCCTCGTTTTTTGTTATGGATGAAACAGTATCCGTACTTGATAAAGACCATCTGTCGAATTTATCACAATTGACTTGTTTCTTACGATCTCAATTTCATGTATCTTGGATTATTACTCATTTAGAAAATGTACGCGACTTCGTTGATGGTGAATATCGTATTGAAAAATGTGGAAAAACCGCAAAAAGTACCATTATTCAACCTGTTGAATAAAATGATATCAATATTTTTTTTAATTTATTATAAACTAAAATTTATACAAATGTCCTATCCATTTTTGTTCATGTTTTTATGGATCTTGTTCATATTTTTAGTGATATTGGTGACAAAATATCGGGACTATTCGATATTCAGAATAAGATTTGTAAAATTTATGCTTCTATATGGATGTTTTTATGAATGTCTTTATCGCTATATGATTTGTAAACGTGTGAACCCCGAATGCTTGTATGTACTCGGTTACATGATTCTTTTAGAATGGATGATATCTTTCATTGTATTCTTATCCTTGACTCGAGTTTCCTTATTGTTTCGTATCCTGATTTTATTGACGATTACCATTGTATTTATACGCGATTTCTTTCAATATCAATATATCCTTTCTGTTAATTTAGAACTGATTCACTCGCTTAATTCTTCTAAAGTGGTATCGACGCAGGAAAAGATAGATAAGATAAATGAATGGATCACAAAACGTTGGATACCATCACAATCCGAAACATCAATAGATGAACCACCTAGAAAAAATTCGTTACATCACAATATAGTAAATGATGTGCACATGAATTTTCAATTCCAAGAGTTCATTTGTAAGAGATCTTTTAAAAATTATTCATGCATGAGTTGTGCAATTTTACAGTGTATTTCGACATCTTATAGAAAGTATCCATTATCCAAAAAATATGTGATAGGCGATGCATTTGGAACATCCATTTTACCATTTTGTTTAAAAAGTAAAGAATATGAACATAGCGATGCATCAAACGAATTTGATTGTAATGTGCTACTAGACATTAGTGACCTACTGTGTATCAATATTTGTTGTGTTCATGTCAAACAACAATACATTATTGTACCTGTTAAACATAAAGGATATAAGTACACAATTTTTATTGGATATAATCATAATCAAACAAAAGATGAAGCCTCAGTTTGGAGTGCACTGTCATACTATTTACAACATAAAGTCGAATATATGATACGTTTACAAGATGAAACAATGAACACTTTGAGGAAAAAATCATCCAATAAATCATATATGTTCAACTGTACCCTGAGTAAAGATTATTATAATGCTGATCCTATTCAAACAAAATCAACATCAACACTCCCAAGAGTAGACAGTGGACCATATATATTTTTGGATGTATAGAGTCAATGCAAATCAACAGATGAACAAGCTCAAGTGTGTTGAAAATCCTTTATATCTTTTGATATACAGGACATTACCTACGTATTTATAAATAAATATACAAAGAAGCTGAAAGATAATTCATGACAAATAATATATGTTCATCAATTTCATGAATAATTAATACCGTAGACGGCATAAATTAATGTAAGAATAAACAAATTTATTCAAAAGCCGACGTTGTCGGCTCTGTATATAAATAGATTTTAAGTATATTTAATGTTATAGGCGATCGTACGGCCGTTATGGCCGTTATAGACAATGAAATCTTTTTGGAGCAAAAAGATTTCATGTCATTACGGTACCGTATGTTAATCAAAATTTGCATATGTAGGCATCTTTTCAGAGTGTAAAATTTGTGAATTAAAAAATTATTTTTCGTTGCTAAAAATCACTTATTTACATCTTACATCACCCATCAAAATGTCCATTGAAAACGATGAATCGTTCCACCCACTTGTTGATAAATCTTTTTTCTTGTTAAAAAGTGACGTTTTAGTACAGCATGTTGATCTACAATGTCAAGAATTAATGGTTTCGTATCAGGATGTCGAAAAACACGTCCTAAATATTGTAAAAAGTAGTCTTCTACATCACACGCAAGGATCAAGGTATCCATCTTATCATGAGAAAATCCTACACCCACTTTTTGAAACGTCGCGAGTAAAATTTTGGCATCTTTTGAAAATGATTTTTGATTTCCCATAAAAGTCGTTTTTTCTTCATCGGGACAATGATTTCTTAATAAAAGATGTTGTAATTGTTGAATTTGGTCTGTCCGTTTACACAGCACAAGAATTCCATTTCTTTCGTGTTTATGACGCATCATCCATTCCACAATTGCATGATTACGGGATGTACAGTTGGATTGAGATGTCAAGACACTATTCCAATCTAATTGTCCTTGTTTATCCATGGTACTCGTTGGAATAAAATTGGTTGAAATCCAGTACACGGAATGCTGACAATAAAGAGGTCGGAAAATATGATTTGATCCAAAATAATAATCCAAGAGTTTATGTAATCCATCTTTACGATAAGGTGTTGCACTTAGACCCAATAGATAACGTGGTGTAAAATACGACAAGGATTGAACGAATTGTCGTGTCACTAATAAATGACACTCATCCACAATGACAAATCCAATTTGTAATGTCTTCCATTCCTCAAATGAAAATTTAGGGACATTGACAATATTGATAATATAAACATCAACATCAGATTGTAATGTTTGACCAGCCAACACACATTGTACTCGTAATGTATTCATGTCTGTTTGATACATGCGTTCCAGTGTGTCTTTCCATTGATGTATCAATACAATACGATGTACTAGAATTATGGTACGTAAACGGACTTTACGAATTAAAGAACAACTCATCATTGTTTTTCCACAACCAGGATAAACGGCTAATAAGGCTGTACCTCGTTGTCGTTTCCAACAATCTTGTACTTCTTGAATTAATTCAAGTTGAAGTGGACGTAATGTGATTGTACATGAAAGTGTTTTCGAGATGACGCGACAATCTTCTCTAATTGGACGACATTCATCAAAAAGGATTGTATAAAATTGAGATAACCAATGAAAAGGTACACAAATGCCGTTGATTTTATTCACCTGTTGTACCACCCACACGGTGCATGTTCGACTATTCGAATTATTCCAGAACGAGGGTTTTCGACCATGGTTTTTTTCGACATCAACTACGATACATAATTGTTTTTCCAAGTCCTTGATTTGTGTTTGATTAAAATACTTGGATAGTTGAGTTATTTGTATCCAACAAGACATTTTAATTTATGAAAGAATTAAAGTATTTAAAAGTATTTTCAGTTTCAAGCTATAAAAAGTATAAAAGCAGTAAACTAATCAAAAAAAGTACTAAAGTTATTAAAAAGTACTACAAATGTATTAAAAACATAATTTCCTTGTCAGTATAATCAATTTTCGTTACTATCCATGATACAAATTCATAATTTCATAATTTCATAAATTCAAAAATTCATAAATTCATAAATTCATAAATTCATAAATTCATAAATTCATAAATTCATAAATTCATAAATTCAAAAATTCAAATACCGTAATCGCCATAAATTATTTTATCCGTAAATAAATTTATTGTTGATCGGACTTTGTCCGATCAAAATCAATATGTATTTTAAGGTAAAAATTTTAAATGGCGTTATTTACGGCCGTTTTAGACAATAAAATCTTTTTGGAACAAAAAGATTTTGTGTCATTACGGTATCCGTTATTCCTATTTTATGAATCGCGAGGACTTTGTCGGTTAATCTTTATTGTGGTAGTGCTTCAGATGACTCCAAATTTTATTGTACTTTTTATACATCGGATTATCGTCTTTGTTTTGTAACTTGTATAACAACGGTTTAATTTTCTCCAACGCTTTTGTAGTTTGTTTGATAATTTTATCATCAGAGTGTTCGTTAACCAAAAATGTTAACATTTCGAGCAAGGTTTGAAGCATCTCACGACACATTGGAATTTCTGAGTGTTTTTGTAAACACTTCATAATCATGTTAGTTTGATCATTTATTGAAGTGATAAACATGTCTTGTAGATTTCGTGAATTTTCAGAATTATTTTTGATGGGTCTATATAATTCTTGGGGAAAAATGACGAACAGAGATGCCAACTCTGGTACAATGAACGCGGATAATTCAAAAGGTCTTAATTTTTTGATGTATTGTATGATATTTGATTTTAATAATGTATAGTGTTTGTCAATGTCTGTGTTTTCACGAATCGATTTATCCATTCCAGTAATGATTACATTCAACTTGATAAAAGATTTTAAACATTCTACAATTTGTGAATCCGATAGTGTATATCCAGGTAACGAATACAATTTATTTAACAACGCTATCCATTCATTTAAAACTTTAACTTTATCTGCTGTGTTTTGCAATTTTTGTGGCAAGAATTGTAAATATATTAAAAGCTTTTCTCTATCGTTAAACGTGATGGGTTGTGATGATAACTCCCTTAATTGGTCAAGACTGATTACGGGAGAGCGAGGTACAGAACGATGAGGACGAGTATGACATGTCACAAAAAATACCCATACACAAGATAATAAGAACAAAATAATCAAAAAGAGAAGAATCAAAATCATATTATACTTATTTAGGTATTTTTCATCTTAGTTTTGGTAATAGTGAAGGGAATTTTTTTTTTTCAAAAATAGTATAATATGTAATGCAGCAAGAATGTACTCATTGTATACTCATGTACCAGTATCAAAAGTTATCAAAGGTAATGACTTTTCTTTTTTTTCGTCATCAATTACTTCATAAATAAGAATTGTGGTACCGATTGAACCAGCAATGTGCATCATCATATGAAGGAACTTACTTTTTTGATACATTTTGGTCGCACCAAGAATTAATACTATAAAAGCAAATCCTATGGCTTTCATTTTACGCCGTACTCGAACAAGGATATGAGTATTGAATACAATCCATATAAAAATAAAGAACCGGTCGATAATCAAAAGATTCTGTATACCACTGTGAACAAGAACGGAACTCCCCAAAATGGATCCTAGAATTGTAGTATAACCCTTTCTTATTAATTTGCATTTAATTTGTCGACCAAGTACAAGGGGATATAAAAAAGACAAACTGGACAACACAAGAGGTGACATTGTGTCTATTCTGTATTTACGAATTTTCATGTTATTTATATATCGTTTATATCTCCTCGTCTATATTTCGTCTATATCTCGTTCATTCGTTGTCTGACAATATACATCTCATCACACCTTGATTCATTTTTTTTGTTACCATTGTGTACGACGACAACAGGGTCGTAATGACACGATATATATTTAAGAGTGCCGATGTATGTACTGTAATCGCCATAAATTATATTATCCATCAATAAATGTATTGTCAATAGGACATTATCCGATTTTTATGAAAAGGTTAAATATTTGAATATTTGAATATTTGAATATTTGAATATTTGAATATTTGAATATTTGAATATTTGAATATTTGAATATTTGAATATTTGAATGGCCTTATCTACGGCCGTTATGAAAAATTTTAGCCAAAAAAAAAGATTTTTTGTCATTACGGTATGTACAATTTAGGTGTAAATGATTGAAATAATGGTGACAACAACCTTGTACGACTGCCACAAATAAATTGAAAAGATGTAATAAATATTTAAAGCCAAGAATATTTGGGAAACAAACAATCTAAACTTTTTTTATTTCAATACGACACATGGATAAGACGACACCCATTATTTCCAATAAACAAATTTCAATCACCAATCGTCCGAGTTTAATTGATATTAATCAACAATTAGTAAACTTTTATCTAGAATTTGAGATGACGGCCATTGATAAATCCAATGAAACTTCCAAGTCAAGTGTCCCCTTTCAAGTATCGATTGTAACACAAAAACAAATTGATGAGACTGATATTGAAAAGATACCTCTACGTTCCGTCGTGGGTCAGGTATCTGGGAATCTTCGTATTGAACAGAATAAATACGACAATTACTTTTTTATTCTATGTTCTACGACACCGATACCGGTCATAGTCGACATTTCGACAAAGGTGACACCATTACCTTTATCTTCTTTATCATCTTCTTCCATAAATACGATTCAACAGACAGAACAACAAGATGATATCAAATCAACATGTTTGTGTCCAATTCGAAAATGGTTTGGTGTAGAAAAATGGACCGATTTGTTGTATTGTGTTAAATTTTGGATTTCAGTCGTTATTCTCGCGGTCGTTTTGTATGGAATCTATCTTTTCTTCTTTAATACACCTCAATATACATCTGAATATGTCGACGACTCTTGTTCTGGGAACGATCCAGTCATGAATCCTATTTATAGTAATCAAGTAGGAAGTGCTGATTTGTTAGAACATGGTAAACGATTTGAAGATGTTGAACAATTAGAAGATGTCGAATACGTTCAATCATCATCTTCACAAATGCATGGTCATGACAATGATGACGAAACCAAAAGCACAATTTCTCATTCCACAATTATATCTGAAGAGAATTCTCCGTTTTGTCAAGCCATGAAACGATTTTGTCCCGAGTAAAAAATATATAAGATAATGACGTTTTACGTTGTACCGTAATGACACAAAATCTTTTTTTTGGACTAAAATTGTCTAAAACGGCCATAAATAATGCCATTTAAAATTTTTATAAAAAGGTTAAAAATTTTAAATGGCGTTATTTACGGCCGTTTAAGAAAATTAAAGTCAAAAAAAAAAGATTTTTGATCATTACGGTATTTGACGTCTCGAATTTTTATACATGACATTTATATCACGTATATCAATGAAACACTTTAATGAATTACAGGTGAAAAGAGTAATTGAACCGACACATTTTTGGAAGTATAGGTCGCATATAAATTACGCAAGACAAATTCGTCTTTTGATTCAACAATTAATTTTGAATTTTCAACATCTTCAACATATCGTAAAGTCTCTCCATTAGGTAATGCTATTCGACAAAAAATATGATCGGTAGGTAACCATTTCATCACATTCATCTGGAGTGAATGAACAACTAAATAATTCGCAACCAGTTGATTTCTTGGATTTGCAATTTGACATATAAAAGTAGCTTTTTGAGTGTGTGGATTATTCGAATAAATGGATTGGATATTACTTGCTAAACCTGAAGTATTGTAAATTTCTAAAATAAAATATGGGAAAAAAGAAGGTAGTACGGAGAATCCAAAAATGGGTTGATTGGGAATCGATAATGATAATAATCGGATTTTAAAACAAGAGGGTTGTTGAAAAGATGACATGGGTAAATTCAATGCAGGATATCGTTGGTAAAGAGGAACCCATTCAATCCATGATGATTTTTCAATCAACCACGCGGGATAATACCGAGTTGTTGTCTTGTATTGAAAAGGGTAGACTTGATAATAAACAAAGGTTGATGATTCATATTGGTAAATAGATGTACATAAAAATAAACAATTGGGAATGGTTTCAATTGATTCTGATGGTGTTTGGACGTTTGGAGCATAAATTAAATTCGTTTGAGATACATTTGGGGGAAGAGAAAGTCCGGTTTTACATTGAAGGACAAGTGACGTGGCATCGATTTGAACGACAGCAGAACGAATGGGATCATAGATGGCTGTTGTCGAGACAGATAAAAAATAGGATTTATTGGTAAAATATAGAGATCCGGGAAAGGATAAGACAGCCTCTCGAATATTTCCTAGATTCCCTACTTGTCGAATTTCTAACGTTGCAAAAATATTTGGTTGGGCAAGATATGTTTCTGACGGTAAGGGTAAAAGGTACACTTGAGTACCTTGAACATAGAATTGTCCTTCCGACATGATTCTCCATTTGAGGATACTTGATGCAAAAAATAATTGACGGATGGTGAGTGACCATGTCGGAAAGGTCGATGATTGATAGACACTACGTGACAATGTGCCCATATCCGTCTGAAATAAAGAAGGATATGGATTTTTTAAACGTATTTGAAAGACATTTCCATTTTCATAACTTGGAAATTTTGTAGATGTAATGGCAAGACGATTATTATTTAAAAATGTTTGAATCGGTAAAGACCAACCTTTTGTAACATTTTGTAACCACAATCGATCCGATGGTCCATTTTTTAAAAAGAATTCACTAATATAATTTTGTGCAAAAATCGATGAAAAGACATAAGTCCCGAGTGTTTGACAATTATTTCCGAAAGATGCCGTTGAATTCACAATCGCAAAGACATACGGCGGTTGTAATGTTTCAAAAATAGAACTTGGTAGAGGACTTGATAAATCAATCGCACGTGTCAAGGGATCAAAAAATGTAATTACCGAGGATGCCAGTATTTCGGTATAGGTGGTGTCTTTATAGATGACAAATAAAAGACCACCGAAATAATTCACACTTGTCGTAAAGTTATTTAATTGATATTTTTCTAAAAACTCAATGGGTAGTTCAATACGTTGAGCATTACTAAAGGACACAAACGAGCCGATAACGGCATTATTTGACAAGGGCACCATATCACTCGATAGTTGTAATGTTGTATCGCCAATCCATCGAAATTGAAAATATATTGGATTCGAAATAAAAATAACATTAGAAGAATATGTAAATTGTGTATCCGTGACAATATTTGAGTCTAATGGTGTACTATTAGTAAACACCACAAATTCAGTGGACAGGGGGTATTCCGTCTTGTTTCGATATGCACTATCTAATTGAATTTGAAACATGATTGATGATTAATATATAATCTGAATTTTGGACTGGTTCAACAAGTCAATCAATCAATCTTTTTTAATTTTTTGTTTTTGTAAAAAAAGAAAAAGTATTTAAACCGATGAAAAGAATAAATTAACTTTTTTAAATAAAAATAATTCATGAAACGTTGCGGTGTGATTTTACAAGATTTTGAAACGTGTGATTATTTACTGGTAAAAGGAAAAATGTCGGGAAAATGGGGATTTCCGAAAGGACATCAGGAAATTGGTGAATCGGATGAACAAACGGCATTACGAGAGTTATTTGAAGAAACGGGTATTTTGTTACAAGCACCTCTAGGAAATAGGATTCGTTTTAAAAATAATATCTATTTTTTATTTCAAGTCGACAAGACAAAAATAAGACCTTATATTCGAGATCATCGAGAAATTGAAAACCTAAAATGGTTCACAACAGAAGAGTTAACACGACTGTCACACGAGATGTGTAATTATGGTTTATCCATGTATCGACGTAGATTACAACATTCGACTACATCTTCTTTTTCAACACCAATGTCTCACCCTTATCGATTCGATTCGAATCGTTACCATATTCATAAATCATCTTCACCTTCGACAAGTTGCACAAAACTGTCCACTTCTCCATCTTTGTCTGTCGAATGTCATTATTAAATTTCGAAAGAGGGTATAGCGTTTTGTACCTGGGAACGATAAAAACTTTTGTAATTATTTTTTTATACCCCACCTTGGAATAATTAGTTCATTTTGTTTATTATCATTCATACTATACATCTTTCTACAATCAGGACATTGATATTTGTCAACTGTATTGGCATTTGTGGAAAAAATATAATCGATTGTACCTTTTCTGAAGGCACTGATTGATAGAATCATCTTTATTATTCAGATACCTGATTGACATGTACTTGTCTATCGAACACGCCTATTCTGATGTCTTTGGCACAACACGAAAAAATACCGTCCGAGACATTAGGAATTTGGTTATTTTTGTTACGTGATGCATTATTGTATACTATCGAACAAGTTTGTCCTCAATTCAAGGAAAGAGGGGTGGAATGCTTATTTCAGAATCCACGATTGATGATTTCATGTTTTTATACGGAACATCAAGGCAAAATTGGATTGTATCCCGAACAAAT
>Ga0194133_10002695_pt1 | contig 26928 bp, 23 predicted proteins | sample TA2KigOf40mmetaG_FD_155448 | JGI IMG/M metagenome (GOLD analysis project Ga0194133, IMG submission 155448) | Freshwater microbial communities from Lake Tanganyika, Tanzania - TA2015055 Kigoma Offshore 40m | ecosystem: Environmental > Aquatic > Freshwater > Lake | place: Tanzania: Lake... | reverse complement strand
TTCCATTGCAATAAGTTTTAGTTGTATGTACAACTTTATCTAATCCTTCGTCAGCTAAATACTCACGGATACAGCGTGTGCTTTCCTCTGCCCCTTTACGACTGCAAGAGCCGCCATTACAGAGGAACAAGTGTACCTCTATTTCAGTTAAGTCTTTAATAGCCACTTTGTCCTTTTAAGTTTGATATGCGCGTAAATAATTTAACATACATGAAGGCAACTACCAACACCAATAAAATACCAGCTGTGGAACTTGCGGTGCTTGATAAGGTTAATTCAGAGAAAAAAGTTGATAGAATATTATAAGCTGCCAAAGTAAATGAGGAAATAACAATTATCCAACCCATTATTCGACGGTACCGCAACACAACTTTATCCGATAGCCCCACTGAAGAAATTCGATATAATAGTACCCCATCAACAGTATCAGCTATCACCATACCTGAGGTAAAAATTAGCCCAAAAAGAAGGGAAGCCCATACCCTATCAGCGCTGAGAGCCGCATAGCTTAATGCAGTCACGTGGGTGGCAGTATCAAATACCAGCGCAAATAAAAGCCCCGTAAAAAAGACTGATAGAGCATTAATTTTTTCAGGTGCTTTTATTTTAAGAAACCGCGAGCGCCACCCCACAGGCTGATATGTCTCACTTTTCAGTAAAGATGAAAGATTCAAGTATCCAATAATCAATAATAGCACAGTAGGCACCCACACTAACCAATTGGGCGTATGTTGTGTGAGATTGAATAAATCAAACCCCAAAGTGATAGCTAATGACATTAAAGTGATGGTCAAACCGTGACCAAGGGCAAAAAAAGTACCAGTATAACAAGCTATTCGACTTCCCTTTTTAGTTAGACGCATGCTAAAATTGTCAATAATAGTGATATGGTCAGGGTCAAGACCGTGCCTTAGACCCAACAAAAAAATCAGTATAACAAGATTAAGATCCACTTACTAATTAATTTTGAGCGAAGAGTTTCAAATATAGGCTATTTTTGCAACTATGTTGCATTAGTACAAACTTTTAACGCATGAAAATTAAAAATAGAGCTTTACATTCTCTACTTTTTTTCTACTGTTGCACGCTTACCCCAGGATGTAGTCATTTACATTCCCCCGCCTTGCCGTCTAGCGCCACCAACGGAATGCAAATCCACAATGCATCAGGTGATAAGGTAGATAATAGCTCCTGGAGTGAAGAAAAAAGTATCAATTTTTTGGTTATTGGAGACTGGGGGCGTAACGGGGAATTTCACCAACTTGATGTATCACGCCAAATGGCTAATGAGTCAACAAGAAGTCATAGCAGCTTTGTTATAAGCACAGGAGATAATTTTTATCCAGATGGTGTTATCAGCACGAGCGACCCACAATGGAAAACCTCTTTTGAGGATGTCTATTCTGGCTATAGTTTAAATATACCATGGTACACTTGCTTTGGTAATCATGATTATAGAGGCAGTATTCCTGCACAGCTCGATTACAGCCAAATCAGCAGAAGATGGCGAGCAGGTGCACGTTACTATAGTTTTGAACGAACAATTCCCGGTTCTTCCAAAAGCGTAATTTTTGTTTTTATTGATACTAGCCCCTTTGATGGGACGTTGAACAGAAAAACCCATAGCGACTTAGCAACACAAGACACCGTTGCACAGCTAAAATGGTTGGAAAATACACTTGCAACAACATCAGCAACTTGGAAAATTTTAGTGGGGCATCATCCACTCTATACAACAGGAGTCAGAAGAGGCAAAATGCTTGATGTACAAAATGCTTTTTTACCAATATTTAAAAAGTATAAAGTAGACATATACTTTGCAGGACATGAACATGATTTACAACATCAAAAGCCAGTTGGATTTACGCATTATTTTGTAAGTGGTGCAGGGAGTCAAATTCGTCCTGTTACTATAGATAGTATGCAAACAAAGTTTGCTGTATCTGACCACGGCTTTATGAGTGTTCAGCTACAAAAGGATACTATGAATTTGAAAGTAGTAAATTTCGAGGGAAAAGAATTGTATAGAACATATATTAATAAGTGATAAGCGCTGCCCACAACTACCAATTTTCAAAAGAAGACATTACACGCAAATAGACATCTATATGCGTTGGAGAATTGGCATTATGTCTGAAAAATCCTATAGGTAATCACTTTCGTTGTTCAGCACCGATATATCCGAATGCTGCCCATTGCTTTGAATTTAAAATATAATTGAAAACTAGATCTGCTTTTTCATTTTCGCCTTTTAACTGTAAATAAACACCCAGTCCATATCCATACGAAGCAGCTCCTAGCCCGGCCTCATTTTTCAAAAATTCGATTGGATTATTTATCTCCTGATTTTCAATATAGAGCTTTAAAATTCGGAGATAATCAAAACTTTCAATTAACGAAATATTTTGATTTATGGACCCTAAAAAAAGGTTGGCAGCGGACGTATTACCAGCTTTTCTAAGCGAAATATTATACCAGTTAGCAGCTGCAATAAACATATCTGGGTTTGTAGAAACACTAAGGCATGACTTAAAAGCCGCACTCGAATTCATGAAATCCCCCAGATAATAATATGCTAGGCCAAGGTGGTACCAAATATTAGTGTGCAAGGTACTAGTAGGAATATTTTTCTCATTTGGTAACCCATCAATTTCAATAACATCTTGTTTCCCCTTAATTAATTTAACGGCAACTAAAAGGTCTATAATTGCTTTATCAAAACAACGAAGTGTGATCCAACGATGACCCCGATGGCGATAGGGCTCAGGTGAGTTAGGATAAAGTGTAATGGCATTAGTATAATAATCAATGGCTTCATTGTAATTGCCCAGATAGGCAGTCCGCCTTCCTGCCCATATTAATTCATTTAGACCGGTTGGATTTTCTAGAAGCTGGGCACTTGCTTTTGCAAAATCTGCTTGCATCTTGGCCTTTATGGACTGCGTTAAATCAGGAGCCGGGTAAGCACCAGAAGCGCCACACAATTGCTGTGCTGATAGTGAAATATTCACTACAACTAGTAAAAAAAGCACTAGTGGTAAATTTTTTAAATAAAGCGCTACTGATTCTTTCATAGAAATTGAAATTAGCGAATAAATTGCTCCACAAAATAATTGATTATATACATAATTACAATTTTCAAACTCTGTATCTGATGATGAAAAATATTTTTAGAATAGAAAATATTTTCATAAATTCAAATAAAATAAACATTGTATCTTATGAAAAAATTTACAGTCAGTGAAATTCTTATTGTCATTGTATGTATTATATGCATATTTTTTAGCGAATGGATTTATCTCGTTGAAAATAACCCTAATAAGGCCATATTTATTGGGCTTTGGCCTCCGACTATTTTAGGGCTTCTTAATTTTTTTAATGCTAAAAAAGATTAAATGGAAAACTTAGAGATCCTCATTCTCACCACTGTCATTACAACTCTTTTTGCGGTTTTCATTGGATTAACGTTCCGGGAATTGAAAGAGGCAGAAAAAAAGCCTAGACAAGGGCGTAAAAGTTTTGGGCCCATTACAAGACTTGTAAACTTAGTATCCATAATTTTCGAGGATGATAATTTTTCAAAAGAAGAAAAAAAGAAAATTTACAAAGCAATGTATCGCACCATCGCAGATATGGAAAGTGATGGAATCCGTTTTTCTGATGAAGTAATAAAGGAATTGAGGAAAGCAAAAGAGGAGTCAGATTAAATTGACAGTATATTTTTTGCACCCTAGGTTAGAGACCTGAAAATAATATTACTTTTTTAAAGAAAAATTAGGATTAGAAAACTCAAAAGCAATAGTGGGCACTGAAAAGAATTAATCAGTATTTTATTATACGTTCACATCGGCGGAAATTAGTACATAAGTTTTTTAATACGTAATTAATAAATATTCAGCAATTTAAGAAATGTGTTCGAATCCGCTCCAATACACATCGAAAAAAAGGGTGACGCATATTTGCGTCACCCTTCTCTGTAATGTTATTTGAATATTACTTAGGCAAAACAACCGTATCAATTACGTGTATTACACCATTGTTAGCTTTTAAATCGGTAGCTACCACCGTTGATGTACCACCATTCTCATCAGTTAATACAACTTTACCGTCTTTCAAAGAAGCCGTTAAGCTTCCGCCACTTACAGTTTTTACAGATACGGATCCTTTTCCTGCTGTAATTGCTTTTACAACAGCTGCCGCATCTAAATTACCGGCAATAACGTGGTAAGTGAGAACTTTTGCTAAAGTGGCCTTGTTTTCAGGCTTTAATAAACTTTCGACAGTACCTTTTGGCAATTTTGCAAAGGCATCATTTGTTGGTGCAAAAACAGTAAACGGACCTGCAGTCTGTAATACACCTACCAGATCTGCTGCTTTTACAGCCGCAACAAGCGTGGTATGATCTTTAGAACCAACAGCAATATCTACAACAGTTTGTTGTGCAGTAGCTGTTAAAATACTTCCTACAAGGAGAAGCGCAAGAAATTTAATTTTCATGTTTTATTTTTTTTAATCAACACGCGACTAGTCAAAAGGTTAACATGCAAATCATTATTTTCAAAGAATAAATATTCCTGTTAATTATTATTTATAAAAAATGCGCGAATAGTTCAACAAAATAAGCCTAGAATTGGGGCTATTATCATGGGATCATACGTTTAATCTGATTTGCCTTATTCATCAAACTCATTAACTCGGCTTCATTTGCATTGGTGATAGCCTTTTGAAATTTTTGTAATTGCTTAATGTGTTCGTCCAACACATCCAATACATTCACTCTGTTATGAAGAAAGATAGGCCCCCACATTAGTGGATTACTTTTTGCTAATCGAACTGTGCTCTCAAAACCTCCTGAAGCCAATTCAAATATGGCAGCCTCTTCTTTTTCTTTCTCTAGAACAGTATTAGCTAATGCAAAAGAAGTGATGTGAGAAACGTGACTAATATAAGCCACATGCAAATCATGTTCAACTGTATTCATGCATAAAATACGCATCCCGATTTTTTCATACATCGCGCTGACCCAGTAAAATGCATCGGAGTCCGAATTATCCTGATCACATACTACAACGGCCCGATTTTTAAATGCATCCTGAACGGCAGCCATTGGACCATTTTTTTCGGTACCCCACATGGGATGTGTCCCGACAAATCTTCCTCGCATGGGGTGATCTTTAATTTTTTCAATGATCGATGCCTTGGTTGAGCCCAAATCAAAAACAATTTGATCTTGAACCTGATTCAAAATACTAGGTAATATAGCAACAGTAGCATCAACTGGTATTGCAATGACAATTACATCAGATGCCGCTATCGCATCTGCTAAACTCATGCTACTATCAATAATCTTTTGTGCGAGTGCTATTGATAAATGTTCAGGGTTGTTATCAACTCCCATGATTTTTGTAGTAACGCCTTCCTCCCTGAGTCGAATTGCCAGCGAACTACCCATTAATCCAACTCCAATTATTGCAATTTTCTTCTTTAGAATCATTATATAGTATGAGTAGTTATGCTTAAATTTAAAGGATATAAAACTGATTATGAAATCTCGCCTACTCCTCCCCCTGCTGTTGGTCCTTGGCTTACTATCTAATGCCCAAGACACACTTCCTATCTATTATAAGCTAGCTGAAATAGCAGTGATAGAACAAAAAGTGATGATCCCCATGCGTGATGGGGTCAGGCTTGCTACTGACATTTACAGACCTAAAGGTGGAGGAAAACACCCGCTGATACTTTCAAAAACTCCTTACAATTTCAATAGTTGGATAGATGGTAAAATGACAGCGCGCAGTTTTGAAGAAGCGTATGAGGCGGTTAGTCGTGGTTATGCATTTGCGGTGCAGAATGAACGAGGTAGATTTTTTTCAGAGGGCGAATGGGATATACTTGGTACGCCGGTAACAGATGGGGACGACGCTTTCTCTTGGTTTGCTGCACAATCTTGGTCTAATGGAAAAATTGGTTTAATTGGTTGTTCTTCCACTGCTGAATGGCAAATGGCGGTTGCCACACGTAAGCATCCTGCACTGGGCGCGATTGTAGCACAGGGATATGGCGCGGGTGTTGGTAAAGTGGGACGCTTCCAAGAACAAGGCAACTGGTATCGCGGCGGTGCACAACAAATGTTATTTACCTCCTGGTTATACGGAACACAAAATGATAAGTTCAGACCAACGCTTTCTAAAGACGTTACACAACAAGACCTGGTTCGTATTTCTCGTTTTTATGATATGGCAACTGAAATGCCACGTGTAGATTGGGCAAAAGCATTTAATCACCTACCCGTTAGTGATATTATTAAGAATGTAGATGGGCAAGTGGGTGTTTATGATAAAATGATAACACGTAAACCAAACGACCCAGCTTGGTACTCAGGAGGACTCTGGCATGAAACCATGCCCATTGAAGTGCCTGGGTATTGGTTTGTTTCTTGGTTTGATGTTTCATCTGGCCCGAACATTGAATTATTCAATCATATTCGTAAAACAGCCAAAGACAAAAAAATGGCAGATAATCAATACTTAATTATTGCTCCTGTGTTACATTGTTCTTTTAAACGCGCTACCGAGGATACTAAAGTTGGTGACTTAAGCGTAGGTGATGCAAGATTAAATTATAATGATCTCACCTGGTCTTGGTTTGATATGCATTTGAAAGGTGAGACAAACAATTTCAAACAACAAAATCCACGCGTTCGTTATTATACCATGGGAATTAACAAATGGCAATCGGCTGATAGCTTTCCGGTTCCGGGTACCCGTATGCAACAAATGTGGCTAACCAGTAGTGGGCATGCCAATACAAGAAATGGCGATGGAATACTTACCACTACTGCTCCAACTAAATCTCCAATTAAAGAAGCGCCAGACACTTTCACGTATGATCCTATGAATCCAGTACCCTCTGTTGGTGGTAATGTGTGTTGCACGGGGAATGCTATTCAAGGAGGCTCTTATGATCAATCGCAGGTAGAGCTTCGCAATGATGTGCTTGTCTATACTTCAGAACCGCTTACAGAAGGAATGGAGGTAACAGGTTTTATTGAATCAACACTCTTTGTATCATCAACCGGTGCAGACTCGGATATTACATTAAAGCTAATTGATGTTCATCCGGATGGTAAAGCATATAACCTTGATGAAACTATTCAACGACTTCGTTACCGGGATGGATATGAAAAAGAAGTATGGATGGAAAAGGGGAAAGTGTATAAAGTGAAAATGAGTCCAATGGTAACCAGTAACTACTTTGCACCCGGACATCGGATACGCATTGAGATTTCAAGTAGCAACTTCCCTCGCTTTGAGCGGAACCTAAACACAGGAGGACCGAACTTCAATGAATCAAAAGCCGTGACAGTACAAAATACCATTCATCATTCAAAACTGTATCCTTCAGTAATCAGTATCCCGGTTGCGCCGAAATAAATTAAATACACATTAATTCTTAGTACCACACAAATGAAACAATTTTTACTAGTTCCTCTTATTTTATTAGGCACCGCATCTTTTTCCCAAAAAGAATTAAAAGCAATCAGCCTAAAAGAGACTACCCGTATTGAAACAGCACTAGCGGCTGATAACATGGAGGGTCGAAGAGCCTTTACTGAGGGTAATGAAAGAGCGGCTAATTTTATTGCCAATGAATTTAATAAGATAGGCTTGTCTAAATGGAACAGCCAGGATAGTTATTTACAAACCTTCCAACTGGTAAAGAAAATAAATGCTAACAAACGCACCAGTTACAGCTTTGATCTTTCACAAGAGGGTGAGAAGGTATTACTTTCTAATGTAGTGGGAATTTTACCAGGCAAATCAAAATCCAATGAATATGTAATATTCTCCGGACACTTTGATCATCTGGGAATTAGTTCTCGTAATATGAAAGATAATGATAGTATTTATAATGGAGCTAACGACGATGCAGCAGGCGTTACTGCTATGATTATGTTAGCCAAGTATTTTAAAAAAATAAATAATAACGAAAGAACATTAATTTTTGCTGCGTTCAATGCAGAAGAAATAGGTGGTTATGGAGCTACTTATTTTTCAAAGCAATTTGATCCTGCACAAGTAGTAGCTATGTTCAATATTGAGATGATTGGCACAGAAAGTAAATGGGGGAAAAATTCAGCTTTCATAACTGGTTTTGAAAAAACCAATATGGGAGAATTACTACAAAAGAATCTGACAGGAACAACATTCACATTCTATCCTGATCCCTATCCGACCCAACAATTATTTTATCGCTCTGATAATGCTACGCTAGCCAGATTAGGTGTCCCCGCGCATACCATTTCCACTTCAAAAATGGATAGCGAACCTAATTACCATAAAGCAAGCGATGAAGTAGCTACGCTTGACCTTAAGAACATGAATCAAATTATCAAAGCCATCGCCTTAAGCTCTAAAGGAATTGTAGCGGGAACCGAAACACCCACACGGGTTGAAGTATCAGCGCTGAAAAGATGATTCAAATTGATAAACAAAGTTGAGACGAGTTGATTCGCCATAATAAGCAACTTCTTCTTCGCCTATTTTAATAGCCCCTAGTTTTTCCATTGCCTTTTGTGATCGGATATTACTAGCCCCCACATGAAATAGTACCCGGTTCACAAATTCAAAGGCATAAGAAAGCATTAATAATTTGGTACTGCGATTAAAATTTTGCCCCCAACAAGACCTTGCAAAAAATGTGTACCCGATTTTTATTTCACTTTTAGCAGGATCAAAATCATAAAATCGAGTGGAACCAATCACTTGTTCATGTTGGTTCAAAATAATAAAAGCACCTCCAGATTCCACAGCACCTTTAAAATAATTCTGAAATACATCCCGTTTATAACGATCTGGATTAGGGTGCTGTTCCCAAATCAGTGGATCACTGGCTACCGCATAGAGCAATTCAAAATCAGTAACTGACAGCGGTCTTAATGAAACTAACGCATTGTGAAGATGGGTAGGTTGCAGATTCATAACACTATTCTAATTACACTAAGAGACTGTTTGTGCAAACTGTGGCTCTCTCCTATGATTAGTAGCCTGTTCGTACGAGTAAGCTACCCCTATTAATGGCCCTTCTTGATAGGCGGTTCCTAAAAAGGCAAGTCCCACGGGCATGCCATGCACAAATCCCATAGGAACATTGACAGAAGGATTTCCACAAATTGCAGCTGGACCATACATCCCATATCCGGAAAATCGATCACCATTGATTAGATCAGTACACCAAGCAGCTCCATTTGATGGACCACAAATTGCATCTAGCTGCTGTGATTCAAAAAATGTAGCATAAAACTTTCTGGCATCTACATAGCGAGCTACCGCATCTAGGTAATCTTTTTCGCTCAGTGACCCCTTTGCTTCAGAAGCTTCTAAAATTTCTTGTTGGAAAAATGGCATTGCTTTTTGAGCATGCGTCTTATTAAATTGAATAACATCAGCAAGCGTTTTCATAGCACTAGTAGCTTTTGACAAATACGCATTCACACCATCTTTAAATTCGTACTGCAGTACTTTAGTAGCTTGAATACCCAACCTGTTAAATGCAGCTAGAAATTCCACCTCAACCACTGTAGCGCCTTTTTGTTTTAACACTGCTATAGCATCTTTGTAAAGGGCAAGTACTGACTCATGACCACCCGTTAGAAAACTTTTTTCAACACCAATTCGTTTACCTGCAAGTGAATCTGCATTTAAATAAGCAGTATAATCAAGTGAAACACCCGGTGAAGCTACGGATGCGGGATCTGTTGGGTCAATTCCTGCAATAGTAGATAAGACTATTGCGGCATCACGAACGGTTCTAGTCATTGGACCCGCAGTATCCTGTGTCTTTGAAATAGGAATAATACCTGACCTGCTTACTAAACCAACCGTAGGTTTTATTCCTACCACACCGTTGACAGATGAAGGGCAATGAATTGAACCATTAGTTTCCGTACCAATAGCTACGGCACAAAAATTAGCAGATACAGCAGCACCAGAGCCAGAACTGGAACCACAAGGATTTCTATCTAAAGAGTAAGGATTTTTTGTCTGTCCACCTCGGCTGCTCCAGCCACTCACTGAACGTGTAGAACGAAAGTTAGCCCACTCGCTTAAATTTGTCTTTCCTAAAAGCACAGCGCCAGCTGCACGCAATTTGGTTACTAAAAAAGCATCCTGCAAAGCAATATTATCTTGCAGGGCAAGCGCACCGGCAGTAGTGTGCATTTTATCTCCCGTATCAATATTATCCTTAATCAAAACGGGGATGCCATGTAATGGCCCTACTTTTCGATTTTGTTTTCGCTCTACATCACATTGTTTAGCGATGGCTAAAGCGTCTGGATTTAGTTCAATAACTGCATTTAATGCAGCTCCTTTTTTATTAAAGGCAGTAATACGGTCTAAATATAATTGTGTTAATTGTACGGCGCTGATTTTACCTGTGCTCAATAATTTTTGTAATTGATCTACCGTAGCTTCTCGAATTAAATCAGCTGAAATAGCCGTTTTAGTTACAGCGTTATTGGCAAATACAACAGAGGGTAATAAAGCATAACCAGATACCACCAATCCAATATCGGTTAGAAAGACTTTTCGGTTCATCCGTAACTATTTTGATTAAACTATGAATCAAGTTACATACAATTATGCTTAGTTTTACAACCATGCTTAAAATCTACCTCATTGGGGTTATTATATTAATTGCTGCCATTTTTTTGAATGGATTGATAAACAAACTAGGCGTGTTGGGCTGGTACGATTTTATTAACCTGCTGGTTGATAAACAAACAGCTTCTACAAGAAAAGTTCGTCTCATAGATATGCTTTGGTTATTTATTGCGTATCCCTTTTTATTAGGGTTGGCAGGAATTGGCGGAAATTATTTATACAATTGGTTATTTCAGAAATAATTTTAGTATGGACACAGATTTACAATATCCTATCGGCCGCGTTCAATTACTCGAATACAGCGATGCAGCAAAAGAAAATTGTTTAAAAGCAATTCGTGCACTTCCACTGCAGCTGGATCATGCTGTTGAGAACTTGAATGATACGCATCTCCATACACCTTACCGGGAAGGCGGGTGGACGCCTAATCAAATCATTCATCATTTGGCCGACTCGCACATGAATGCATTTATTCGATTTAAGTTGGCACTCAATGAGCAACATCCCACCATTAAGCCTTATGATCAAAACGTATGGGCCGAAACCATTGATGTAAAAAATGTACCCTGCAATGTTTCTATTACACTGATTCATGCGCTACACAGACGTTGGGATACTTTGCTTCAATCGCTTGCTAAAGAGGATTTTATGCGAACTTTCTATCATCCGGAGCAAGCCCGAGATATTCAATTGTGGGAAGTTTTACAATATTATGCCTGGCATGGTAAACATCATGCCGCGCAAATAAGCAATTGCAAGTCATAAGAATGTTGATTCGTTAACATTAACGTAACATTAACGTAACATACCGCTTCTAATTTCGCGGAAAATTTACTCCGCATGAAGCTTTTAACAAGTGTCTTAGTACTACTGTTTGGTTTGCAATCCGTAATTGCACAACAACCTACACAGCTTTTTAAGATCAAAGTAAAAGATGAGGATAACCTAAATCTTCCGGGCGCCTCTATTAGTATAACGCCTGGCAAAAATGGTGGTACAACTAACCAAGCTGGGGAAATTAGTTTCATTGATTTGAAACCCGGAAAGTATACGCTCAGTGTATCTTATATTGGGTACTCTGTTTACAGTGAAACTATTGAAGTAAAACAAGGCGCTACAGAATTGAGTGTTACACTTCAATCCGGAATTAAAACAGAAAAAGAAGTAGTAATCCTGGGAGATCGTCTTAAGGGACAATCAAGAGCACTCAATCAACAAAAAAATAATCCGAATGTCAGTAACATTATTTCAGCTGATCAAATCGGACGCTTTCCAGATGCAAACATTGGAGATGCTATTAAGCGTGTGCCGGGTATAGCCATGCAGAATGATCAGGGAGAAGCACGTAATATTATTATTCGGGGAATGGGACCTGAACTTAATTCAGTTAGCCTAAACGGCGAACGTATTCCCTCTGCAGAAGGGGATAATCGTCGTGTTCAGATGGACTTAATTCCCTCTGATATGGTTCAAACTGTGGAAGTAAACAAAACATTGACACCTGAAATGGATGCGGATGCCATTGGAGGTTCAGTGAACCTGGTTAGCAGAGCCCCTTCAAATGGACTTCGTATTTCAACTACGCTTGCCGGAGGTTATAGTCCAATCAGGGATGGCTTTATTGGAACAGCCGGCTTTGTAGTGGGTAACAGAATTGCCAAAAATAAACTGGGGTTTGTATTCAGCGGTTCATTGAATACTAATAAATATGGATCAGATAATGTGGAGGCGGTATGGCAAAAAGATGCAACTGGTAAGTTATTCATTGCCGATCATGATATACGTATATACGATGTAAAGCGGGTTCGTCGTTCTACCTCAGCTACTATTGATTATAAAATCAATCCTAAGAATACATTGTACTTGACAGCAACTTACAATTGGAGAGATGACCAGGAAAATAGATACCGTTTCAGACATCGCTTAAGAGGTGGGTTGACAGATTTGAATTATGATGCAGCAGGAAATATCACTGGGTACAGAAATGGAGAGGTTTTAAAACAAACCAAAGGTGGAATTTTAAATGACCGCAGTGAAGGCGCACGTCTGGAAGATCAACGTGTGAGAACACTTGCACTTAGAGGAGAGCATGTAGTTGGTAAAACAAAAATTGATTGGAGTTCTCAATATGCACGTGCTTCAGAAATGCGTCCTAACGAGCGTTATATCTCAATGGGCCGCAGATCTGTAACCGTAACACAGGATATTTCAGACTTAAACTTTCCGATGCTAACCGCAACGCGCGTGTTAACTGATTACACACGTTTTAATGATTTGTCTGAAGAGTTCCAAGTTCAGTATGAAGAAGACTTTAATGGAAAAATAAATTTCCAAGTTCCTTTATCATTACTAAAAGAGCAAAAGGGGAATTTCCGTTTTGGGGCTAGAATCAGAGCCAAAGTAAAAGAAAGAGACAACATGTTTTACTCGTACAGACCTCGCACTACCATTGCCAGTCTGGGAGCAATACCAGGCTTGTCTGATCAATCGGTTGCTAATTTTTATCCCGGAACAAAATATTTTATTGGCCAATTTGCTTCAGCTGATTATTTAGGTGGTTTAGACCTGAATAATCCAGCCCTTTATACAAAATCGGTAGTAGGTGCTGAATTTTTAGCAGGTAATTATAAAGCCAACGAAATTATTACAGCTGCGTACGCACAGCTAAATCAGCAATGGAGTGATAAACTCTCGATGGTGGCTGGAGTTCGTATGGAAGCCACTAATCTTGATTATACAGGTAATATTGTAGAAAATGAAAACACGCTGAAAGGAATTGCCAATTTCAAAAATGACTACGTAGACTTTTTGCCAAGCATCAATTTCAGATATCAAACAGAAAAGAATTTAATTCTTCGTTTGGCCTATACTACTGCTATTGCACGTCCGAAGTATTATGATCTAGTTCCATTCTTCAATGTAGTTCGTACAGACTTTGAATTAAGTAGTGGAAATCCAAAATTAGATGCCATTCGTTCTACTAATTTAGATTTGATGGCAGAGCGCTATTTTAAAAATGTAGGATTAATTTCCGGAGGTATTTTCTATAAGCGTTTAAGCAATTTCTTCTATACCTATCGTGACGAAGCTTATACACAAGCTAAATTTGCTGCTGACTTTCCTGGTGTTGCCAATCCCATTGCAGCAGGAGAAAATTGGCAATATGTACAACGCCGCAATGGAAGCCCTGTAAATGTGCAAGGATTTGAAGTTGCGTTTCAACGCCAATTAGATTTCTTATCTGGTTTTTGGAAAGGAATTGGACTCTATGCAAACTACACCTATACCAATTCAAAATCAGAGGGCATTTATGACTTATCAGGCAAGTTAATTCGTGAGAATGTAGCACTTCCCGGAACTGCACCTCATATGTTTAATTTCTCCTTGTCTTATGAAAGCAAAAAAGTAGTTGCCAGAGTTTCAGCAAACTTTACAGGAGCCTATGTAGATGATAGCGATGATAGTGGTTATAATGAAGATGCCTTTTTTGATCGCTATTATGATAAGCAGTTTTTTATCGATGCAAATGCTTCTTATGCCTTTACAAAAAAATTACGCTTTTTTGCAGAGGCCAATAACCTCACCAATCAACCATTACGTTATTATCAAGGGGTGAAAGAAAGAACAGCGCAAATAGAATTTTATGGTCCTCGATTTAACACAGGCTTAAAACTGGACTTGACTAAATAAGCCTTTAACTTTGGGCATATGAAACCAATGCCCATTTATAGAAGAAGAGTATATCGTTTGTCCGGTATACTCTTCTTTTTTTATTTAACAGCATTCAGTCCAATTACTATACAGCAAGAGCCAATTTTACCTAAAGTAATCACACAACAAGTATTTGCAGATAGTGATGACCCGGCTATTTGGATCAACTACAAAAATCCAGCTGCCAGTTTAATTCTGGGAACTGATAAAGATGATTTTAATGGGGGGGTTTATGTTTTTGATCTTCGAGGACGCATTGATACTGTCAGATCTAAAGTGGGTTTAAAAAGAATGAATAATGTTGACATTATTCAAAACGTACCATGGAACAAGGGCGCTATTGATCTAGCAGTTGCAACTGAAAGAGGAGAAAACCAACTACGTATTTATGAACTTCCTTCCATGCGTCCTATAGACGGAGGAGGTATTCCTGTTTTTATCGGTGAAAAAGAAAGAGCACCTATGGGAATTGCGCTATATAAACGTAAATCAGATGGCGTATTATTTGCTATAGTGGGTCGTAAAAATGGCCCCTCCGGAACATATTTATGGCAGTATAAATTAGTCCCTAACAAGAAAGGAATAGTTGAAGCTACTGTGGTTAGAAAGTTTGGCAAGTACTCAGGGTTTAAAGAGATAGAATCCATTGCAGTAGATACACTGTATCAACATATTTATTATTCTGACGAACAAATAGGAATTAGAAAATACCATGCTGACCCAAAAAAAGGGGACCAAGAATTAGCACTTTTTGGAAAAACACTTTTTAAAGAGGATAATGAAGGCATTTCATTTTATCACCTGACTGACTCTACCGGATATATTTTAGTATCCGATCAAGGTGCTAATCAGTTTCAAGTGTTTTCCCTGGAAGGAAGTTCAACCAACCCACACGAGCATAGACATGTTGGTACTATTCCGGTTACAGCGCAGGAATCTGATGGATCTGATTGTACAGCCTTTCCGCTACCCGGTTTTGAAAAAGGTTTATTTGTAGCTATGAGTACAGACAAAACGTTTCATTTCTACAGCTGGGAAGATTTTGTAAAAAAAGGTACAGGCGCTTTTAAAAGCCGATAGAGGCTATATCGATTTTGTTAATAATTATTTAATAAGAGAAGGCTTTCCGCCAGGTACTTCTTAGGGAACTTTGCGACCAAATTCACCTTATGAAACCACTGCAACTGTTTCTTAGTTTATTAGTATTAATCCTTTTAACGCACACCGCCTGGAGTCAGGTAACCACCAGCGCTGTTGAGGGTATTGTTCGTTCTAAAAATGGAGAAGCTTTGTCTGGCGCTAGTGTTAAAATTACACACCAGCCAACAGGATCAGTGGTTAGTGCTATGACAACCAGCTCCGGTCGCTATTTTGTAGTAAACTTACAACCGGGTGGTCCTTACACCATTGAAGCTTCATTTGTTGGATATAAAGCTGAAACAAGAACAAATGTTTTCTTAGACTTAGGTGAAAATTCAAAAGCAGATTTCAGTTTATTCACTACCGCGCAAGAGCTAAAAGAGGTAGTAGTTACAAATAAAAGAGGAAGCTCTTTTGCAGTAGGCGGAGTAGGAACTTCGATTGCCGCTGAACGTTTTGATAATCTTCCTACCGTTGGAAGAAACTTAACAGACTTTGTACGTCTTACTCCACAGGCTAAAACCACATTCGGCGGGGGTATTGCTATTGCCGGTCAAAACAATAGGTATAACCAAATAATGTTTGATGGAGCGGTGAACAACGATGTATTTGGTTTATCGGAGTCCGGAACTAACGGAGGGCAAACGGGTTCTTCTCCTATCAGCGTTGACGCCATTGAGTCTTTCCAAGTTGGCGTGTCACCCTATGATGTTTCATTGGGAAACTTTACGGGTGGCTCTATCAATGCCATTACTAAAAGTGGTACTAACACAACAAAAGGATCTGCTTACTGGATTTCAAGAAATGAGAACACCGCAGGTAAGCGTCCTACAGGTGCCCTTTTTGATGCTACTAAATTACCAGATTTTCAAGCCAATACTTTTGGTATTACATTAGGTGGTGCACTCAAAAAAAATAAACTTTTCTATTTTGTAAGTGCAGAAATTCAGCGTGATGAAAGACCCCAGCCTTTTGATCCCAATACATTCAGAACGCCTCCCGGTGCCGGCTTCCGTGACTCTGTAAATCTAATTTTACAAAAATTGAACGCATATGGATATGATCCCGGTGAGTACCTTGAAATTCCAGATCTGTTAGAGAGTAATAAAATTGCTGCAAAGCTTACCTGGAATTTAAACCCAAAACATCGCTTAAATATTTCTTACCGCTATGCAAATTCAGAGCGCTCATTAACCAGCCCTAGTACTACTACTCGGATTAACTTTTTTAATGGTGGATATTTATTCCCCAGTACCACACATTCAGGATCGCTTGAATTGAATAGTCGTTTTTCAAATAAAATTTCCAATAAACTGCTCGTAACCTTTACGAATGTTTTGGATGATCGTGACCCATTGGGTAAAGATTTTCCCCGTGTAACACTTAACTCCGTAAACTCTACCAGCTATGTTTTTGGAACGGAGAATTTTTCTACCGGAAACCAACTTAAACAAAACAATACAGCCTTATTTAATGAATTAAGACTACTAGCTGGTAATCATCAATTAAAAGCTGGGGTAGATATTGAATTCAGTAATTCATATAACTTGTTTGTTCGTGATAACTATGGTACCTATACGTATAACTGGGTTGCAGATTTTCTAGCGGACAGAAGACCTGCGCAGTATCGCCGCTCATTTTCATTAAGAGATAATATTACGGGAGATGGAAGTGCCGCCGGTACAGCGTTCAATACACTACGTGCTGGTATCTTCATTGGTGATCAGTGGAGGGTGAATGATAAACTTACATTCAACCTAGGTTTACGTGCTGACAATTTTGAATTTTTAACTACACCTAACGAGGATACGTATTTCAACAATACAGCACTTCCTGTAATTACCAATTTACTACGCACAAACTATGCGCCCTATGTTTTATTTGACATACAAAACGCTCGTTCTGGTCAACGTCCGCAGCCACAATTGAGCTTATCACCTAGATTAGGCTTTGGATGGGAAGCAGGTAATGGTTGGAAAGTGCGTGGAGGTGTGGGTGCCTTTACAGGACGTGTACCATTAGTATGGCCTGGTGGTGTATATAACAATACAGGAGTAAATATTGGAGGTGTTTTTCTTAATAATCCAAACATTACATTCCGTCCAGATGCATTCAATCAATATAAGCCTACTGACTTAGGCGTAACGGTTGCTTCACCTTCCGGACAGATTGATCTGATTGCTAAAAATTTCAGATTACCTAAAGTGCTCAAAAGTTCTGTTGGGTTTGATAAAACAATGGGGAATGGATGGAAGTGGTCAACAGACATTTTATACCAGTGGAATCTCAATGAAATTGTGTACTACAATATTTTTGGAATGCCGGGTGTAAAAAATGCACTCAATCAGGACACCTACTTAAATATTAGCGGTACTTCAACGGTATACAACCGTATTGATTTTGATCCGATAACTGCAGGCGTACAAAATCCGTATTCTACCGGAATTTTTGTAATTGCTAATGGCAAAGGTCAGAAGGGCTACTCGTACAACTTGACTACTGCTATTGATAAGTCATTTAGTAATGGCTGGTCAATCAACTTGAATTATGGATATGGTGATGCATATACTTTATTTGACGGAACCAGTTCACAGAATAATTCACAGTGGAGATTTGTTGAAACAAAAAATGGAAGAAATAATATTAGCCTCAGTCGATCTGACTTTGCACAATTACATCGTATCAGTTCATTTGTTTCTAAACGCATCACTTACGCAAAAGATAGATTAGCTACCAGTATTACATTATTCTATAATGGACAATCCGGCTCGCCTTATTCCTATGTATTCAGCAGAAGTATGATCTATGACCAGAATGGAGCAAACGGTGAAACAACGGATTTAATTTATGTCCCTAAAGACTTAGCGGACTGGAGTCGTTTTGCAGAGTCTTATGTTGCTAATGGAGTTACGTATACAGTGGAGCAACAGTGGGCTGCTTTGGATCAATATATCAGCAAGGACAAACACCTGAATGAAAAAAGAGGCACGTATGCTGATCGTAACGGAGCTGTTTTACCTTGGAGCCATGTAATTGATTTGAAATTGCAACAAGACCTACTGCTAGGTACAGGAAAGCGTTCACATAAAGTATCTGTACAATTAGATATGTTCAATTTCACCAATTTTCTGAGCAGAAACTGGGGTAAGGTTTATGTGACTCCCGGGGTTGATTCTTACTCATTGATTAGTATGGAAGGATATCGTGTATCGGGAAATTCACTAATTCCAAGATTCACTTACAGAAATCTTTCGAATAGAACTGCAGCTGACATTTTAGATATTAGGGGTAGTAACTACTTATCCACCAGATGGAGAGGACAGTTAACCGTGCGATACACTTTTTAGTAAACCAACAACAGACCACGGTATGGGCAACAAGTGTTGCCCATTTTTTTTGTCTTATTTTACCTATTTTACAAAAAAATACTATGCGCCATCTAATAACAATTTTAGTATGTGGGCTCATAACACTGAGCACATTACATACTTATGCCCAAAAGAAAAAAGAAAACACAAACCCATATACCGTTGCAAAAGAAGCTGCACAAAAAAATATTCAAGACCGCTATGATTATTACAAAGAGCGTGCTTTACAAATTTGGGATTATGCTGAGGTCGGATATAAGGAGGTCAAAAGTTCGTCTCTACTTCAACAAACACTCCGCGAAAATGGATTTACGGTAGAAGCCGGAGTGGCTGGAATTCCTACGGCTTTTGTGGCAACCTATGGCACGGGTGGACCCGTTATTGGAATTCTTGCAGAGTATGATGCCCTACCGGGTTTAGCCCAACAAGCTATTCCCTCAAAAGAAAAAGCAGCAGGAAACGCGGGGCATGGCTGCGGACATCACTTATTTGGTGTAGCATCGGTTGCGGGTGCGATTGAATTAAAAAACTTCATTGACAAAAATAAAACGACAGGTACCATCAAAGTTTTTGGAACACCTGCCGAAGAAGGGGGATCGGGTAAAGTGTATATGGTACGAGAAGGTTTATTTAATGGTGTAGACGTAGTGTTGCATTGGCATCCTGACAGCCAAAACGGAGCTAATCCGTATTCATCGCTAGCTAACAAAACAGCTAAGTTTCGTTTTTATGGAATCTCTTCCCATGCAGCAGGATATCCTGAAAGAGGTCGTTCTGCCTTAGATGGAGTGGAGGCAATGAACTTCATGGCTAATATGATGCGTGAGCATATTCCCTCTGATACGCGTATGCATTATATAATTACAAATGGTGGTAAAGCACCTAATGTGGTACCCGACTATGCCGAGGTATATTATTATATGCGTCATCCTCGTCGGGATGTTTTAATGGATTTATTTGATCGACTAGTTAAAACTGCTGAGGGAGCCGCTACTGGAACGGGCACTAAAATGGATTACGAAATTATTGGTGGCGTTTATGAGTTACTTCCGGTTGATACATTAGCCAGAATGGTTTATAATAATATGTTGAAAGTGGGTGGAGTAACTTATTCAGACCAGGAAATAGAGTTTGGTAAAAAAATTCAAGAGAGTTTTTTAACGGGTAGTCAACCCGCCATTACTGATGCTGCTAAAATTGAAGAATATAAAGTAGTGAACGAAGCTAATCGTTCCGGTGGATCCACCGATGTAGGAGATGTAAGTTGGGCGGTACCAACTGTAGGGTTTAGAGCCGCTACTTGGATTCCCGGAACTCCTTCACATAGTTGGCAAGCCGTAGCTTGTGGTGGTACAGATATTGGAGTTAAGGGAATGATAGTAGCCGCTACTACTCTTTCATTTTCAGGAATTGATTTACTTACCAACCCCGCCTTACTGACAAAAGCTAAGGAAGAATGGCAAAAAAACAGAGGCGCCAATTTCAAATACGTGCCGTTAATTGGAAACAGAAAACCTGCGTTGAATTATCGGGATTAATCACATAATTAGATTTTTAAAATGAATCTTGGCAACGATATCGTAGCCATATTATTTCTTATTGCTTGTACGGCTTTTATTTACAAGAGCTCAAAAAGTAATTCGCGATTATTCAAGAGTACATACAAGTGGATCCCCGCTATTTTGTGGTTATATATATTACCAGCACTTGCCAATACGTTTAATTGGATAAATGCAAGCGAGGGCATCAAAAATCTCACCAGTAATTGGATATTACCCCTTAGCATTATTATACTCACGGCCAGTATTGATGTAAGATCATTATTTAGAATCACCCCAAAAGCATTAATTGTTTTTTTTCTGGGAACAATAGGCATTGTCCTGGGTGGCCCACTAGCACTTGCGGTGGTGGGTACCTTTGATCCTTCACTACTAAGTGATGCAGGAGAGCATACTACATGGCGAGGCTTAGTGTGTATAACAGGGAGTTGGATCAATGGAAGTGCGGGCCAATTAAGCATGAGAGAAGCATTTGGCTGTAGCGAAGAACTTTTTTTTACAGCAGCAACAACTGATATAATTCTCCAAAATGGTTGGTTGGTTATTCTACTTTATTCTTCACGATTTCAACCGCAATTAAATAAGTGGCTAACAAATTCAGTATCGCAGGAATATGTAAAAGAAAGTTTGAGGTTAGAAACCGAAAAAATTACCCATCAAAAAATTAAATTCCCTGACCTACTTTCCATGTTTATAATTTCAGGAGGTATGGTAGGGATTCAGTTATTGGCTGATTCGACAACGCAGTTTGGGGTAGAATTTATTGGAAATAATCCCACAGACTCCCTTTCCTTTTTAACAAAAAAATCCTTTTGGCTTATTATTCTCGCCAGCTTGATTGGGTTAGGCCTTTCATTCACCCCCTTGTTAAGAAAAGATAATACAACCTGGAGCTGGGTAGGAAACTTAACAATCTTGTATGTAATAGGATCGATTGGTTTACAATTTGATTTGGCCTTTTTTAATTTTCGATTTTCATTTTTTATAATAGGAGCTCTTTGGCTTTTGATACATCTTGCTTTAATGTTAGTAGGAGCCAAATTAATAAAAGCACCGTGGCATTATAGTGCCATTGGAAGCCAGGCTAATATTGGTGGTCCAGCCTCCTCTTCGATTGTAGCGGCAACTTTTCATCCAAACTTAGTGCCCTTAGCGATACTTTTAAGCGTACTCAGTAATTTAATTGGCAACTATGCAGGCATTATTGCCGGTATGCTTTTCCAATGGATTTGAGATTCGCCTGATTTTAGAGATAGGAATGGCTGATCTTTTGTTTTATCGAATCACCAAAGAGGATATTGCAGAACTCAGAAAAATTGTAAGTCAATAACCCGGAACCACACAATATCATTTGTTTAATATCGAGCACGAGATTGCATTTCATGGAAAACTGTATGAGATTGCCGGCAATGAAACATTAAAGAAGTTTCAAAAACTATTACTGCCCGTTTTTGAAAATGTTCGTATCCCACAAGAAACTGGTAGACATTCTCGAAAATGGAGATCCGGAAAAATTCAGAAATGGCATGCGAGATCATCTCGAAAATCACTTTGCAAGACTTTTCACTTCTTAGTGGTAGAAAGTTTTATTACCAATACTTGATCAAGTTTTTCTTTACTACAATTTTGATCTGTAAAAATTTGTAGTCCGGTAGTCGTTTGTTCAAAGCGTAAAATTTTCACGCTTTCAAATAATTGTACTTCGGTTGCTTTACCAGCCCAATTAGGTAATAGGATTACCCCATCTGCAGGACAGGCCAACACGTGTACATATTGTGTTGTAGGAGTTCCCACCACTACACCCCACTCCTGGTCAGCAATAATTTTTCCTCTTGTGCTATATAATGTGTTTCCGTATTGCTTAGTCCATGCTCCCACTTTTTTAAGTGTATCCAAAAACTCGGATTGAATTTTTCCCGAAGGCATAGGACCAACATTTAATAAAAGATTCGCGTTGACACCCGCAGCTCTTACCAAGTAATCAATAATTGTTTTTGTGCTTTTGTATTGTTTGTCGGTAATATTATATCCCCAGGAGTTATTCATTGTCTCACAAGTTTCAAGAGGCATTGCATTTGAAACTTCTTGAAAGCTTAATCCATTTTTATTTTGTCCGGGTAGATCTTTTTCAAAAAGTTGAAAATCTTCTCCGGGAAAAGGACTCAAATGATGATTGTTGCCAATTAAACACGCGGGCTGTAAACGATGGATAAGTCCATATAATTCTTCATACTTCCAGTCAATACGAGAAGTTCTGTCTGCATGTCCCTCAGGATTAGTCTGATCCCAATGTCCATCAAGCCAAATAGACATGATAGGACCATAATCAGTTAACAATTCGGTTAACTGGTTTTTCATAAAAGCCAAATAGGAAGCATAATTACTCTTTGCCGTTCGTCCGGTACCCTTTCCTGTTCGTCCTGTTTCATGGGGATAGTCTTCCCTAAACCAATCTAGTGTAGAATAATACAATCCCAGTTTCATTCCTTGTCGCTGACAGGCATCAGCCAGTTGGCGTAACACATCTTTACCATAGGGAGTATTTGTAATTTTCCAATCAGAATATTTCGTATCCCAATTAGAAAAACCATCATGGTGTCGAGACACAAAAACAATATATCGCATCCCGGCATTTTTGGCAGCGGTCACCCATTCGTCAGCATTAAATAAATGAGGATAAAAGGCCTGCTGCAGCCGTCGATAATCAACCACTTGAATGTTTCGGTTATTCATGACCCACTCATTAGAGCCTAGCATACTAGAAAGCCCCCAATGAATAAACATGCCAAACTTAGCGTCTTGAAATTGTTGCCGAGCAACTATGTTTTCAGGCGCAGGAGTATACGATTGCGCAAAAACCCAGTTAGCTATCAGGAGAAATAACGCAGTAATAAAATTTTTCAAATAAAATATTTAAAGTTTTTTCAAAAAAGAAATAACGCCGTTGAAATACGTTTCCTGGTCATCATACATAGACATATGACTTCCTTTAGAGCAATACAGATAAGAACCTTTCTGTACCAATGTGCTCATTTTTTCCATGGCTTTTGGATCCATCGTGTCATACTCGCCACCAATTGTTAAAGTGGGGATAGCAATTTTGTTTAGATCACTAGTCCGATCCCAATTCTTCAATACCGCATCTCCAACTACTCCAAACTCACTTGGTCCTTGCATCTTTAAATAAAGAGGATAATTAATATTCTTAAAAGCACGATTTACCGGATTAGGCCACTCGCTGGGTTTCATACGCAGTATATGCTCGGGATAGTAATGCTCTTGAATTAATCCCAAATAAGCAGGATTCGTGTAATCACCTTTTTCCTCATAGGAGCGAATAGTTTTTAAAACTTCCGGAGGTAGTTGTGGTCCCAATACTTCGTTGGCATATTTTACATAATCGGGAATCGAAGAAACCATGTTTGAAATAATTAGCCCCTTGAGATGTTGTTGATATTTCAAAGCATACTCCATGGCAAGAATTCCTCCCCAAGAGTGTCCCAATAAAATAAAATTGGACGAATCAAGCCCCAACGCCACTCGCACTTGCTCTACCTCATCCACAAAACGCGCTAGATCCCACAGGCGTTCGTCGTTGGGATTATCGCTTTTCCCAGAACCCAGTTGATCATAATAATAATACTCTATACTCGCGCCGGGAAAATAAGAATCAGCTACTTCAAAATACTCACTAGTGGCACCGGGGCCCCCGTGCAACAGTAGCACTTTTAGTGAAGGATTATTTCCCACTCGCTTTGTCCAAACATTAAATACGCCAAGCGGTGTATTAATAGGAATAACCTTATTCCCCCCGCTAAGTTTTGAATTGCTTTGACTATAATCAAAATAGCTTGTTGCTGATTTTTCATTACTTGACTTACAGGAAACTAATGAGGTAATAACAAGTAATAAAAGGATTACTCTGGCCATTGGATGTTGTTTTAATGTATATCTAATGTACCCAGAAATTAGGACTATATCAAGCGGATTATAGAGTAGTCGTCAACGGCCTACTCTTATGCCCATAGAGAGCCAGCGTCCTGGCATTGGCGCCCCTAATAAGTCGCTGTATTTTCTATTTGACAAATTATCGGCTTGCAAATAAACAGCGTTACCCCTAGTGCCAACCAAAAATTGTATCCGCGCGTTTAGTAAAAAATAACTAGGAGATAAACTTGCATTTATGGTGGAGGTTCTTTGGCTTGCACGCTCTTTGTAAATATACCCGGTGGATACTCCAAAACGGCCGAATGAAACATCAACTAGTCCGTTTATTAATAGTCGGGCATGACTATTTAAATAAAAACCCGCTCGGTTGGTTTTTGCCGTGTTGGAAATCCAAAGCACGCCCGCTTGCGCCATAATACGAGTCTTTTTACCAATACTATCCCTAAACTGCAGATCGGATTCCCATCCCGCACTATTAACTGCCTCTATATTTTTTGCCAGCGCATATACACCCGTTGGGACCAGATTCACTACGCGTGGTAATTCCGAATAGGGGGTTACCACCCAATCAATTAAGCCACGATGCTTTCTAAAAAACAAACTGGTATGCCAGCTTAGTTTTTGTTGAATTGAAAGATCGTAGCCTAGTTCAAATTGCCAAGCATCTTCAGGTGATAAATTGGGATTACCAATACGCCCACTGGTAATTAGCGTCTTGTTGTAATTATTATATCGTTCGGTAAAATCTGCATCGCGAAAGGATCTACCAGCAGCAATACGCCATTGATGATAGTTATGAACATAAGATGCGCTAAGCTGAGGAATCAGTACTATACCGTATAGTTCGTCATAAATTAATCGTAGTCCACCATTTGTAAAAATTGTCTCGTTCAACTTAAGCTGACCAGTACCAAAAAGTGCCCACTGTTCAATAGCATGATTACCTCTATCATTAGACCGAATTTGTCGCTGGACAAGCTGGACCCCTGTTTGATACTCGAATGAAGATTGCCGACTACTTTGATACTTTAGTTGCAACTGCGTAAGACCCATTTTATTCAAATTAGGAAGTGCTGCAGGCCGAAAACGATATGTATCACCGGTGTACTTATAAGATGCATCTGTTTGCCAAAAGCCATTTTTTGTTTGCTTGATCAGTTGTGCATGGTTCCACCAGGTGTTTACTTTTTCTTCGGCTGTATCACTCAAAAATGTGGTATAAAAATTTTGCGCACTAAAGTCTCTCCAATCCAGCGCTGTTCTAAACCGAAATATCCAATTGTGTTTGAACGCATTTTGAAAAGAGGTTTGAATCGTATGCAGATTAAAGAAGCCACTCGTTCCGCGTTGAGGGACACCATTGCTATTTCGTGTATTTCCAGAGATAGAGAATCTTGTACTTTTTTTCTGAACAAATCCTCTTGCCTGTGCTTGAAAAAAAGAAAAACTACCTGCTGCAGTTCCTGCTTGAAAAGACGAAACACCATTGGGAGAAGGGATATTGCGTGGTGTAGAAAAGGTTTTAGTGAATATTTGAATCACACCCCCCACCGCCTCGGATCCCCATACAGCGGAGGCTGGTCCTTTTAAAATTTCTATTCGATCAATTTCGAGTGGATCAATTGGCAAGTAAGCATTAAAATGTCCAGTTAGTGGATCATTATAACGAACGCCATCTATCAATACCAACACCTGTTGAAATGTCCCACCCCGAATTAAAATATCACCCTGAACACCTTGTGGTCCACGTTGTTGTACCTCCACACCTGGTATAAACCGAAGAAGGTCGTCTATTGAATAAACAGGAAGCTGTCGGAAAAGTGAACCCGGAATAACCCAGATAGATCTTCCTGTACCAGAAATAGGTTGTGCACTACCGTGTGCTGTTAATGTAATTGTTGAAAGTGTGGGAATGCTGTCTTGTGAAGACGCAGATAAAATAAAAAAGAAAATAAAAATAGAGACCAACGGGATACGCATGCTATAAAAATTGCCGCAAAGGTAAGCGCATCCTTATTTGTTAGTTCACGCGTTCATATAGATTAATCATTTTGAGTGCTGTAATTGCAAACTCTTTTCCTTTATTCATTTTAGCAGGAAGCGCACGCTCCAGCGCTAATTCCTCGTTTTGCGTAGTTAATATCCCAAAAACAATAGGAATAGGAGAATTTGCGGCTAAAGTAGCATGGCCCTGCACCACATAATCACATACATATTCATAATGATCCGTATCACCTTTTATCACGGCACCAATTACAATTATGCCTGCATATTTTTTTGTTGCAACTAATTTAGTAGAGAATCCTACTGTTTCCACTGCACCAGGCACTTCAAATAATTCAAAAGCAGTTGATGTCTCATTTAAACAATCGACACATCCCTTTAGTAATGCATCAGTTACTTCTTGATTAAAATTTGATTTTACAACTGCAATCATAGGTCTAGGGATATGGTGTGGGCACCAATAGATACTTTATCAGAAAGATACTTTTGGTTCTGTGGTGTGGGAGTTGTTTGAATTGATTGTACTTGAAAATC
>Ga0194133_10002694_pt1 | contig 26932 bp, 26 predicted proteins | sample TA2KigOf40mmetaG_FD_155448 | JGI IMG/M metagenome (GOLD analysis project Ga0194133, IMG submission 155448) | Freshwater microbial communities from Lake Tanganyika, Tanzania - TA2015055 Kigoma Offshore 40m | ecosystem: Environmental > Aquatic > Freshwater > Lake | place: Tanzania: Lake... | reverse complement strand
GCAACCCGGTATGCACAGCTTGAGCACTTGCGGATCGTTCAGGGCGAGCCAGGCTTGCTGCTGGGTCACCCCAAGAAGACGGGTGGCTTGCATCTCCATGATGAATATCCTTGAGTAATTGCGACGAAAGGGCCTCAGGCCCGATTTTGCTACAGGCCCGCCAAGTCCGCGGCAGCGCTAACTCGACAAGAGCCGGGCCAAGCTGCCCGCCAGATCGCGCAAGCGGCTCAGATTGTGCACCGCCAGCATTGCATGCGCTTGCCCGTGCAGAACGGCAGCGCCCCGGGCCAAAGGCGCATAGGCTTCGTACCGCATCAGGGGATTGAGCCAGAGCAAGCGCCGGCTGTGCAGGCGCAACCATTGAAGGCAGGAGTGCAACTCCTCAGGCTCACCCGTATCCAGACCGTCGGTGATCAACAGCACCACAGTGCGACGGCCGATCAAGCGGCGGGCGTGCCGCTGGCGCAGCTGCAACAAGCTTTGACCCAAGCGCGTTCCGCCCGCAAAATCGGCGATCAATTTGTTGGCTTGGAGCAGCATAGCGTCGGTATCGGCCTGGGCAAAAGCGGGCGCCAGATCGGTCAGGTTCATGCCCACAGCCATCACATCTCGATGACGGTGACCCCGCGTGGCCGCATGCAAAAAAGCCAGAAGGAGCCGGGCATAGCGCTCCATGGAGCCGGACACATCAACCAGCACCAAAAGAGGCAGGGGTTGGGGCCTGCGGTACAGCCGGGGCAGGTCCAGCGCTTCGCCGCCGGTCCGGGCAGCACGCTGCATCACACCGGGCCAATGCGGCCGCACGCCGCGCCAGCCCGCCCGCAACCGGCGCGATGGCAGGGTTGGCAGCCTCAAGGGAATATCGCGCACGAGTCGCTCGACCAAGGCGTATTCATCGGCGGAGAGACTGTTGAAGTCGGCGTGCTGCAGGCGCTGCAGGTCGCTGGCCGTCATGGTGGCATCGAACTCAAACTCCCGGTCAGCCGCTGCCGGCTGCGCCAAAGGCCGCGGGAGGCGTTGCGGCTGCAAGGCATCGCGCACCCGCGCACGCTGCCGGCTGACTTCGGCCTTGCCCTCGGCCGAGGGCAGCAACTGGGCGAGCAGCTTGTGGGCGAGCTTGGGATCGCGAAAGAAGGCCTCGAACAGTTCGCGGAACACCGCGCGGTCCTGCTCGCGCGCGACCAGCACGGTCTCCAGCGCAGCCGACACATCATCGCGCCGGCCGATATCGATCATCAGCGCCGCTTGCTGCGCCAGCGCTATCCGACTGGCGTCAACCGGAATACCGGCGCGTCGCAAAGTCCGACCGAAAGCAGCCAGGTTGCCGGCCAAACGGCCCGAACGCGCGTCACCGAGCTGCATCGGCGAGCAGGACTTCTCCAGCCAGATCGGCGGTCAGGGCCGCTACATCCTCGCGCTGCTTGAAGAGAATCCCAGCAGTATCGGCTGCCACCTCTGGGTCGATCGACAGGGTATCGAGTGCAACCAGCGCCTTGGCCCACTCGACGCTCTCGGCAATCCCCGGGGCACGCTCAAATGCATCCTTGAACGGGGCCTGCCTGAGCCGGCTCACGAATGCGGCCACCTGGGCCGTCAAGTGCTCACTGGCCTGAGGCACCTGGGCCCGCAGAATCGCCAGCTCACGCTCGCGGTCCGGATAGTCCAGCCAGTGGTACAGGCAGCGCCGCTTGATGGCGTCGTTGAGTTCGCGGGTTCGGTTGCTGGTCAAAATGGTGACCGGCGAGGCGGCCGCCCGGATGGTGCCCAGCTCCGGGATGGTGACTTGGTACTCGCCCAGATACTCCAGCAAAAAGGCCTCGAAGGGCTCATCGGCTCGGTCCACCTCGTCAATCAGCAAAACGGCGCCCGGCTCGGGCGCTTGCAGGGCCTGTAGCAGGGGCCGCTTGATCAGGTAACGCCCGGCATAGACCTCGCGCTCGAGATCGTCGGCCTGAGCCCGGGCCTGCGCCGCGCGCATATGCAAAAGCTGTGCGGCGTAATTCCACTCATAGAGCGCCTCGCGCTGCTCCAGCCCGTCATAACACTGCAGACGGATCAGCTCACGGCCGAGCGCGCCCGCCAGCGCCTTGGCCAACTCGGTCTTGCCCACGCCTGGCTCGCCCTCGAGCAGCAAAGGCCTGCCCAGGCGCAGGGCAAGAAAAACGGCCATGGCCAGGCGGCGGTCGGAAAAGTAGTCGACCCCCTGCAAGGCCCGGCTGAGCGCATCGATATCAGGGAAAGCGGGTGAGGACATCAGGCCATTGTGTACGAGGTCGGAAAGACTCACAAACCCAAGGCGGGTGGATCAGGCTTGCGCACTGCAGGGACAAAAAAGCCCGCACTGTGCGGGCTCTGAAAGACACAAGGGTCTGGCGGACTGGGTCAAGCCTTCTTGACATAAGCCGAGCACCAACCATTGGCGGCCACCTGCTTGCCCGGAAAGATCGAGCAAGGGCCAGACTTGGCACCCGCGGCACCGGTGTAGAGTTGGCAGTTGCTGCATTTCTGGGCAGCCGCGTGCTTGGGGAATTTCTTCGCATCGGCTTTGGTGGTGTCGGCCACATAACCGAGCGAGGCCGCCTGCGGGTCTTTCTCGTTGACCATGGCCTGGGCCGAAGCTGCACCGGCGGCCGTCAGAGCGGCTCCGCCCAAGGCGGCTTGCATCATGAAGACACGGCGATTCGTCGATTTCATGGAAATCCTGTCAGGGTAGTTAAGAACGGACTAAATCCTATCACCGCCCAATTACCCGACCGCATTAGTCATGGATAGGCGCCGTGATCGTTGTTGCAAGGGCCAGAACCGGGGGCGCAGCTATCATCCCCGGCATGCAGCCCTTGCCTGAAGATACCTTTCGACCCCGCCTGAGCGGCAGCACGGTGATGTGCGACACCATCGCTGGGCCGCTGGCTGTGCATGTGGCCGGCCACGGCCCCCCGCTGCTGCTTATACACAGCGTAAATGCGGCGGCCTCTGCAGCCGAGTTGCGGCCGCTGCATGAACACTACGCCGCCAGTCACACGGTGTTCTCCCCCGATCTGCCCGGCTTTGGGGCAAGCCCCAGAATCCGCCGGCTCTACACGCCTCGCCTGATGACCGATGCCCTGCATGGCGTGGTCGAGCATATCGGCAGGCAGATGGGCCCGGCGCCCATCGATGCGCTGGCCCTGTCCCTGTCCTGCGAATTCCTGGCCCGCGCGGCCAGCGAAAGACCGACTCCCTTCAAAACGCTTGCCCTGATCAGTCCGACCGGCCTGAGCGGACGACTGCAGCGCCGCGCTCCCGAGGGCAGCACTGCAACCATGCCGCGTCTGCACCGGGTGCTGCAATGGATCGGACCCGGCCTTTTCAAAGGGCTGACGCGACCCTCGGTCATACGATTTTTCCTGCAGAAAACCTGGGGCGGGCCGCAAATTGATGCGTTGATGTTTGAAGAGGCCGTCCGTACGGCGCATGCCAGCGGGGCTGAGCATGCCCCCTTGAGTTTTTTGTGCGGCGCCCTGTTCAGCCGCGACATTCTCAATGTCTACGAAAGCCTGCAACTGCCGGTGTGGATGTGCCACGGCGTGCGAGGCGACTTCACCGATTACCGTCAGAAAGCGCTTTTGGAAAGCCGCAGCAATTGGACGGTGCGCGTCTTCCCCACCGGCGCCCTGCCGCATTTTGAAAGGCCTGCTGATGTGTTGGCCGCCCTGGATGCCCATTGGGCTGGGGCCTGACTGAAAGACACCCCTTTGAAGATCGCCACCTGGAACATCAACTCCCTGAGCGTGCGACTGCCTCAGGTGATCGAATGGCTGGCCGCTCAGCCGGTCGATGTGCTGTGCCTGCAGGAGCTCAAACTCACTGAAGACAAGTTTCCGCTGCAAGCCTTGCAAGACGCTGGCTATCCCCACTGCGCAGTCTTCGGTCAGAAGACCTACAACGGCGTAGCCATCTGCAGTCGTCATCGGCTTGAGGATGTTCAGCGCAACATCGCAGGCTTTGAGGACGAACAAGCTCGAGTCGTTTCTGCCACCCTGTCGACACCCGACGGCGACCTGCGCGTGGTTAATGCCTATTTTGTCAACGGCCAGGAGCCGGGCAGCGAGAAATTCAGCTACAAATTGCGCTGGCTTGAAGCACTGCGTCTGTGGCTGGCTGAGGAGATGAAGAACCCCCAGCCACTCATCTTGCTCGGCGACTTCAACATCACCGCAGACGACCGGGACTCCTACGACCCCGAGGGCCTGCGTGAGACCATCCATCACACCACCGAAGAGCGTGAAGCTTTCAGGGACTTGCTGGCGCTGGGCCTGCTCGATGCCTTTCGGCTTTTCGAGCAACCGCCGAAGAGTTACTCCTGGTGGGACTACCGTGACCTGGCTTTTCGGCGCAACCGGGGGCTGCGCATCGATCATGTCTTGGTCAGCCAGAGCCTGCAGGCGCAGGTTCGCTCGTGCGTCATCGACAAACAGCCGCGGAGAAATGAGCGTCCCAGCGATCACGCCCCGGTAGTGGTGGAGATCAGCCCCGCGAAGCGCATCGACCCCAACCCAAAACCGCTTACTCCAAGCCCAATTCCTGGATTTTTCGGGTGATCGTATTTCGGCCTATGCCCAACTTCATGGCCGCCTCGATGCGTCGGCCGCGGGTGTTCGCCAGCGCAGTTTGAATCAGGCGCGATTCAAAGCGGCGGGTCAAGACATCCCAGACATCGGTGTTACCCGCGGCTAACAGGGACAAGGCCTCGGCCTCCAAGCCCGTCTCCCACGCCGCCGGGATCGGCCAGGTCTCCACCGACAAGACCGGCGCCAGCCCAGCTGGGGGCGGCACCATGATGGGATCACTCGGCGCAGCCGAGGAAACGGTGGCCACTGTCGGCGCATGCGCCGGGGCAAGCACCTCCGGCGGCAGGTCTTTGTCCTCGATCAACTGCGCCGGCGCCATCACAGTAAGCCAGTGGCAGATGTTTTCGAGCTGGCGCACATTGCCGGGGAAATCAAACTGGGCCAGTCGGGCCATGGCCGCCTCGGCAATTCGCTTGGGCTCCACACCGAGCTGCTGGGCGCTTTGCTGCAGAAAATGTCGGGTGAGCGCGGGCACATCTTCGCGTCGCTCGCGCAGCGCTGGCAGCCGCAAGCGGATTACATTGAGTCGGTGAAAAAGATCTTCACGGAAGACGCCATCCTTGACGCGCTGCTCCAGATCTTGGTGGGTGGCCGCAATCACACGCACATTGGCCTTGATGGCGCTATGACCGCCCACGCGGTAGAAATGTCCATCGGAGAGCACTCGCAGCAAACGCGTCTGCAAGTCCAGGGGCATGTCACCGATCTCATCGAGAAACAAGGTGCCGCCGTCGGCCTGCTCGAAACGGCCGCGCCGCATGGTTTGCGCGCCGGTGAAGGCGCCGCGCTCGTGACCGAAGAGCTCCGACTCCAGCAACTCCTTCGGGATGGCGGCGGTGTTGATGGCAATGAATGGGCCCGCGGCACGCGTCGAATGTTTATGCAGCGCACGGGCTACCAATTCCTTGCCCGAGCCGGACTCACCGGTGATCATCACTGTGACATGGCTTTGAGACAGCCGGCCGATCGCTCGAAAAACATCCTGCATCGCCGGCGCCTGACCGAGCATTTCAGGGGTCTGACTCATGGGGTCGGCCGCCACCTGCTCGCGCCGACTTTCCTCCACGGCGCGGCGAATCAACTCAACCGCCTTAGGCAAGTCAAAGGGCTTGGGCAAATATTCAAAAGCACCGCCCTGAAAGGCCGATACCGCGCTGTCGAGGTCGGAGTAGGCCGTCATGATGATGACCGGAAGACCGGGCATCATGGCTCTGACTTTCTCCAGCAAATCCAGGCCCGAGCCGCCGGGCATACGGATATCGCTGACCAGTACCTGCGGCCCACCGGTACGACCGTCGGCCTCGAGCGCAGCCAGAAGTTCGCGCGGACTGACAAAGCTGCGCGTGGGCAAGCCCTCACGCAGCAACGCCTTCTCCAGCACAAAGCGGATCGACTGGTCATCGTCCACGATCCAAATCGGTTTCATAGGTATCTGCCCCTTTGATTGGTATAGATCCGACAGTCAATGAAAAACGGTCACGGCAAAGGAATGAGGATCTTGAAGTCCGTGCGGCCTGGGGCGCTGTCGCATTCGATCAGACCATGGTGTTGCTGCACGAAGTTCTGCGCCAGCGTCAACCCAAGTCCAGAGCCACCATCTCGCCCCGAAACCAGCGGGTAGAAGATACGGTCTTTGATCGGCTCGGGCACCCCTGGCCCGTTATCGATGACATGCAATTCCAGTGCCAAGCGATAGCGCTGTTTGCCAAAGGTAACCTGCCGAGCGATCCGAGTGCGCAGAGTAATCTGGGCATCACCGGCAGCCATGCGATCGACCAGCGCCTGCGCCGCGTTGTGCGCGATATTGAGGACCGCCTGAATGAGTTGCTCGGAGTCACCCCGGAACTCGGGAATCGAAGTGTCGTAATCGCGAGAAAGCTTCAAGCCTTTAGGGAACTCAGCCAAGATCAGCGAGCGCACCCTTTCACATACCTCATGGATATTCACATCCCCAACCTGGTGCGGACGGCGGTGCGGCGCCAACAGCCGGTCCACCAAGGACTGGAGTCGGTCTGCCTCCCGAATGATGACCTGGGTGTACTCGGTCAATTCACGCGACTCGATCTCCATCTGCAAAAGCTGTGCCGCTCCGCGAATACCGCCGAGCGGGTTCTTGATTTCATGCGCCAGGTTACGGATCAATTCCTTGTTGGCCTGCGCCCGCTCCATCAGGCGCTCCTCCCGATCCTGCTTGGCCTGCTGCTCCAAGGGCAGAAGTTCCACAATCGCCTGACCGGGCTGATCGGACTGCGCCACCACCACATGCACTGGCAGGGGCTCCCCCGGCCGCTTGAGCCAGGCGTCATAACGCAGCGCTGCAAACTCATTACTGCCCGCCCCTTCGAGCGCGCCCTGCATGATGAGCGGCTCGGTGAAACAGTCGGAAAGCGGCGCGCCCTCGATCATGCGACGCGAGGTGCCTAAGGCATCCTCCAGCGCCGCGTTGGCAAACAAAACCACACCGTCGGTGCGCACCACCGCAACCAGCGTGGCCAGCAGGTCAAAGGCCGCAAAGCGTTGAGCCTGCGGGTGGGTGTGGGGGGCGGCAGTCATTTCAAAAAACGCGCCATCGCGCCGAGGGCGGCGCTCCTACAAAACACCATCCTAGCGACCGCCTTGTAGGAGCCGCGCCCTCGCGGCGACAGGAATGCGGGCCTGTGGGAGCCGCGCCCTCGCGGCGATTGGGGATTCCAAAGAAAAAGACGGCCGAGGCCGTCTCTTTCGTGCAGGCCGCAAAGGGGCAGTGCGGCCATGCGATCAGAGCGAGTAGTACATGTCGTACTCGACCGGATGAGGCGCCATGCGAAAACGCGTGACCTCGCCCATCTTGAGCTCGATATAGGCATCGAGCATCGAGTCGGTAAATACGCCCCCTTTGGTAAGGAACGAACGATCCTTGTCGAGATAGTCCAGCGCCTGATCCAGGCTGTGGCAGACGGTTGGGATCTTTGCATCCTCCTCGGGCGGCAGATGGTAGAGATCTTTGGTGGCCGCCTCGCCCGGGTGGATCTTGTTCTCCACACCGTCCAGCCCGGCCATCATCAGCGCCGAGAAGGCCAAATAGGGGTTGGCTGACGGATCGGGGAAGCGCGCCTCGATGCGACGGCCCTTGGGGTTGGCCACGAAGGGGATACGAATGGAGGCCGAGCGATTACGCGAGCTGTAGGCCAGCTTGACTGGCGCCTCGAAGCCGGGCACCAGGCGCTTGTAGCTGTTGGTGCCCGGATTGGTAATGGCGTTGAGCGCACGCGCGTGCTTGATGATGCCGCCGATGTAGTAGAGGGCAAAGTCGCTCAGGCCAGCGTAGCCGTCGCCGGCGAACAGGTTCTTGCCGTCTTTCCAGATCGACTGGTGCACATGCATGCCCGAGCCGTTGTCGCCGGCATAGGGCTTGGGCATGAAGGTGGCCGTCTTGCCATAAGAGTTGGCAACGTTTTGCACCACATACTTGAGCACTTGCGTCCAGTCGGCGCGCTCGACCAGGGTGCTGAATTTGGTGCCGATCTCGTTCTGGCCGGCGCCCGCCACCTCATGGTGAAACACCTCGACCGGGATGCCCAGCGACTCAAGGATGAGCGACATCTCGGCGCGCATGTCCTGGGTGCTGTCGACCGGAGGCACCGGGAAATAGCCGCCCTTGACCGTGGGACGGTGACCGCGGTTACCGCCATCGAGCTTGGCGCCACTGTTCCAGGGCGCCTCATACTCTTCAATCTCGAAGAACACGCGACCCGGCTCATTGCTCCAGCGCACGCCGTCGAAAATAAAGAACTCGGGCTCGGGGCCAAAGTAGGCGGTATCGCCAATGCCCGAGGCCTTGAGGTAGGCTTCGGCGCGTTTGGCGATCGAGCGCGGATCGCGGTCGTAGGCCTTGCCGTCGCTAGGTTCAACCACATCGCACTGTAGGAAGAGGGTCGTCTCTTCGAAGAAGGGATCAATGTTGGCGGTGTTGGGGTCGGGCATGAGTTGCATGTCCGACGCCTCGATACCCTTCCAGCCAGCGATCGAGGAGCCATCGAAAGCGTGGCCCGAGGAAAACTTGTCTTCGCTGAAGGCCGAGACGGGCACGGTCACATGCTGCTCCTTGCCCCGGGTATCGGTGAAACGGAAATCGACGAACTTGACTTCGTTTTCTTTCACCATCTTCATCACATCTGCGACGGTCTTGGCCATCAAATTCTCCTGTCCTGGATAGGGGTTGAAAAAAATAGGATGGCGAAACTTTGCAGTTTTTGTGCCACGCTGCACTCATCGCCCTCATCGCCTCCAAGCCAGCGGAAACCGTGCCTAAACGCCTCAAAATCGAGCTTGGCACGCCATCAAACTGAAAAGAAGTGTGTAATTACAAACAATAAAAATACACCACCCGAATTTGCACCAGTATAGTGCACATATAGCTCTGGACGCGCGCAAAATTGGTGCGTCTATCGCACCAACTCGGGGCCGAGCTGCAAGCCAAAGGGCAGCAAGCCGGCCAAAAGCTCGGGGTAAGCGCAGTCAACGGCGGCTTGCGCCCCCTTGACGCCCAGCTCAATATGGCGTCCGTATTCGGCATGATCCACGCTGGGCAGGCTGAACACCTTCACGCCTGGGTGGGCGGCCTCGATGGCCTGCATGAGGGGCGTAAGCGTTGCCTCAATGCCGCCGATGACGATCACCGACTTTTCCAGCACCGCACCCTGGCCGTGGTAGGGCTTGTAGCGCGTATCGAGCAAGCCTTCCATCATCGGCCAGGCCATGACCGGAAAGCCTGGCAGGAAGTGCACCGCACCGGTGCCCGCCTCACAGGTAAAGCCCGGGATCTTGTTGTAGGGGTTGGGGATGATGCTGGCCCCAGCCGGGAACACCCCCATATTGAGGCGGTGCTGGTTTTCCGGGCGATTGACATCGGCCTCGATGCCCTGCTCGCGCGCGACATCGTGCATGCGCTCGATGATCAGGGCCTTGGCCTGCGGGTGCAACACCAGGTCCACCCCCAGTGCCCGGGCCGCACATTGCCGCGTATGGTCATCGGGCGTGGCGCCAATGCCGCCACAGGAAAACATCACCTCACCGCGCTCTCGCGCTGCCGCAAAAGCCTGCCTCAATAGCGCCGTGATGCGCTCCGGATCGTCGCCCGCATAGTGCGCCTGCGACAGCATCAAGCCGCGCGCCGAGAGCAATTCGATGGTCTTGGCCAAGTGCTTGTCGGCCCGCTTGCCCGAGAGGATTTCGTCGCCGAGGATGAGGAGGCTGAAGGTAGGAGGCATGGGGACGACTCAATGAAATACTGCGCTTGGCGGCAGTGGACTCTCAAACCGGGTCATTGTGCGTCCGCGCAGAACCAGAAACCTGCGCGGCTTCGAGGGCAGGATCGGTCACCACAAATGCGTCAGCCTCCACGGGGGCACTGCGCAGCCTATCCAACTGCGCCAGGCAGTAATGTGCGCACCAGAGGGACGAAAACGCGAAGATCAGGGTGTAGGCCCAAATGGCTAAAGGCACCAGCAGCGGGGCCATTGCAATGAACATCGCGCCAGAGGCCCACAGCACACTGGGTAAGGCACTGAGATAGCCCGTCAACAGACCCATGAGCAGCAGGTGCAAGCGGTGCTTGCGCATGATGAAGCGGCGCTCTTGCGCGCTGGCGTAATCGGCTAAACAGTCGAAGCTAATGACCCGGTAACTGAGCCAGCCCCAGATAAGCGGCGGCACGATCAAGACCAGAGGGGGTATCAGCCAGAGAGGCACCGAAACGACCAAGGCCGCACAGGCGGCCAGGGTGGAGCCCAGCGACCACGCCAAACTGTGCAAAAAGGAAGCCCCCTTCTTTCGCAGCAGCGCCGGGAAACGACGCTCGCCGACCAGCGAGGCCATGGCCGGTGTCATGAAAAGGCCAACCATGAGCAGACAGGCCACGACAATAAAGGGGATGAGGGCAAAAAGAAGCAGCGCCGGCGCAAGTACCGATCGCAAGCCTGAAAGACCCAGGGAGTCGAGGGCCCCTATGAACAATTGCACCCAGCCCCAGGATTGCAGATGCAGACGCAAGGCTTCGACGGCGTCGTTCCAGAAAAAATAGCCCAGCCCCACAGCCGCCAGGATGGTCACCAACAGCGGCAAAAAACTCAGCGCAATCACCCGCGGGTGCAGGCAATACACGACAGCTCGCCAGAAAGCATCGACCAGCGCCTGCACGACCTCAGGCCTTCCCCACCAAGCGCTTGAGCCCCAGGAACTGCTGGGCCAACAGGCCGCGACCATAGTCGCGCCCGTGGGTGACCTGATCCATCAAGCCGGTGGGGCCGTATCCCAAATCGAAGCGCGCAGTTCCAAAGAGCATGTCCCACCAGGGCAGCAGCACGCCGTAATTGTGCTCGCCCGATTCCAGACCATGGTGGGCGCGATGAAAGCGCGGGGTGACCCACAAGCGCTCGAGCACCGGGCCCGCGTGCAGCCGCACATTGGCATGCTGCAGACTCTCGCTGAGCTGGGTCAGCGCAATCAGGAGCATGAACTGCTCGGGCCCCACGCCAATGACAAGGGCCGCGGCCACGATAAGCGCATCGACCATCAAGTCATCAAGAAAATGGTTGCGGTTATCGCTCCAGACCGTCAGTTGCCGCTGCGAGTGGTGCAAAGCATGCAGCTGCCACCACAGGCCGATGCGATGCTGGCCACGGTGTATCCAGTAGGCCAAAAAATCGAAGGCGACAAGGTAGATCAGAAAGCTCACCCAAGGCAGGTCGGTGATTCCGGGCCAGAGCTGATCGAGGTGCCAGGTGGGCATGCCCTGGGCCCGCAGGGCGCCAAAGAGGGCCTTGAACACAGGATCAAGCGTAAAAAAGAGAATCAGCCTGAACAGGCCGAGTCGGTGGATCAGCGTATAGACCACATCCGTGCGAATCGCGGCCCGATCGGACAAGATCTCCAGCGGGCGCCAGCGCTGCAGTGGCACCAGCACCAGCAGCAAGATGGCCATTTGCATCAGCCCTATGAGAAACCAGCCGCAGGCAGCGAAAGCATCTTCGAGCAGATGACCTTGACCCATGGCGTAAAGCCAGGGCACCAACGGCTCAAAAAGAGCGCGTTGAGCGTTGGTAAAAATCTCGCTGAACACGGTCTGGTCGATCATGAGCCCCCTTGTAGGCGCTGGGACAGCACGATTCCACCGTGCGTGTCCAGCCATGATCTGTATTGTGGATGATCGCGTAGCGTTGCGAAACACAGTCCGCGCCGCTTGAGTCCGACAATAAGCGGCTCCAGCACCGCGGGTGCCCAGGGGTCCTTGCGCGACCAGATGCCCAAATGCGCCACCAATACATCGCCGGCACCTATTTGACGAAGGGCCTGCTCGAGCAAACGCGAATTCGGATAGGACTCACTGGGTAGTTCGTCGCCTAAAAAACCCGCCGCGGACCAGCCCACATGCTGATAACCACACGACTGGGCCACTTGGATCAAGCTTGCGGAGGTTTTTCCCCCGGGCGCACGAAACAGGGGCAGCGGCGTCTGCCCGGTCAGCTGTTGCAGTCGCCGGCTGGCCCTGTGCAGTTCCTCACAGTACTGCGCAGCGGTCCACTGCAGGAACTGGCCCTGCTGCGGGCCGGCCGAGGGGCGTATTCGGAATCGCTGCGGCGCCTGCGATTGAGGCAGATCAGCCACCCAGTAAGCATGATCATGCGTATGGGTCCCAAAGGCATGTCCCTCCGCAGCGCGCGCCTTCCACCAATCGGCCCACGCGGAACCCAGGCTGCCATCGCCGGTCTGGGTACGCTCATGGGCCGCAAAAAAAGTGACTCGCACATCGTGCTTGGAGAGGATCTCGGCAATCAGCGGCGCAACGCCCATATGGCCGGTATCAAAGGTGAGGTAAACCGCGCGGCGGGGGTCGGGGCAGGAGGCCGCTCCCATCGAGCTGGCCATGAACATCAGACCGCCCAAGAGGGCCAAGCCAACCTTTGTCAAGCGCGGGCGGGCGGTCTCAGCGCGGGGCATGATCGAGCGTCCAGACACCATGGGGGCTGCGCCCCACCTTGACCTGTCGCACCAAACGGCCCTGCAGCAAATCGACCACCGAAAGACGAGCGGCCCAGCGCGAGGTGACATACAGGGTCTTGCCATCGCGCGAGAGATCCATGCAGTCTGGGCCCGCAGGTACAGCAATCTGCTGCACCACGGCGGGGGACTGTAAATCGATCTTACTGACGCTGTTGTGGACCCGGTTACTGACCCAGACATGGCGTCCATCACCTTGGGCCCGGAAAGCGTGCGCACCTGCCGCCGTAATGATGCGGCCCGACTGCACTGGGGCGGAGCCCGAAACATCAAAGACCTCGACCGCGTTGCTACCGGTCAGGGCCACCAGGAGCCGCTTGTCATCGGGCAGGCCGTACACATCGGCCGGCATGGGACCCGTGGGGGTACGCCACTTGACGACCTGTGAGGCTAAATCGATGGCCACCAATTCATTGCTGTCCTGCATGGTGACATACACCGTGGTGCTGGCCGAATCTATCCACAAGTGACTGGGGGTTTTGCGAGAGACGATTCGCCGCGCCAGGGTCGGGTTGCTGCCGTCCCAGCGATACACATCAACATGATCAAGGCGGTTGGCGGCCGTCACCAACCATTTCATATCAAGGGAAAAACGCAAGTGATAGGGATCGAGTATGTCGCGCAGCGTGCGCTGAACCACGCCAGTGCGCGGATCGATGAAGGTCAGGGAATCCGCGGCGGCATTGCCCACAATGAGCGACTTCTCATCGGGCGTCAGGTACAGATGATGCGGCTCTTTGCCAGTGACGATACGACGCGTCTCGGTCCAGGTCACCGGGTCGACGACGCTAACACTGCTCTCGGCCGAATTGAGCACGAAGATCGGCGCGGGGGACTGCGCCTGTCCCCACGCGGGCGCAAGTCCAAACAAAGCGAGAACGGCGCGGCGATCAATATCCATCGCTAAAAATCTCTATGAAACAAAGCCCGGGCCCGTCCGGGCGGCGCTCTTGTGCAAGGGGCCTCAAAGTGTAGCGGGACCGAGCCTGGCACAGGCGGTGCCGCGGTCACACCCCCCGCAGGGCCAACAGGTCGGACGGCTCCAGCCAACGCCACTGACCCGGCGGCAGATCAGGGGGGAGCTCCAGCGCCCCGATGCGAGACCGATGCAGACGCTCAACCCGGTTACCCACGGCGGCCAACATGCGTTTGACCTGATGGTATTTGCCCTCGGTCAAGGTCAAGCTCATGGCCCGCTCGCCCAACTGGCTGCAGGCGGCAGCACGAACAGGCTTGGGTTCGCGCTCAAGCCGCACCCCGGAAAGCAAGGCCTCAAGCTGGCTCTGATCCAGCCGATGGCTGGTTTCAATGTGGTAGACCTTGGGCACATGGTGACGGGGCGAACTCATGCGGTGAATAAACAGCCCATCATCGGAGAGCAATAGCAGCCCCGTGGTGTCCTGATCGAGGCGTCCAATGGCCTGCACGCCAGCCGCCGCAGTGCCAGCGCGTTGCCGCAAGGGCCCGGGCAACAGGGTGTAGACAGAGGGCCAGGCGCCCGGCCGCTGAGAACACTCATAGCCGGCGGGCTTGTGCAGCATCAGGTAAGCACGCTCGCGGTACATCCATTCCACGCCCTGCACCACAAAGCGCAAACCGACTGGGTCAAAGTCTTCTTCAGCTGCGGTCAGACGGCGTCCATCCACAGCGACCAGTCCTTGCTGCACCAATCCCGCGCATACACGGCGGGTGCCAAACCCCTGGGAAAACAAGAGGTCCTGTATCTGCATGTCAACATTGTGACCCAGGGCGAAGGCGAAAAACGCCTACTCCTCCTGTCCCGGCGCAGCGTAGGTGATGAGCTGATAGCCAAAGCCGTGCACCGATCGCAAGCGAATGGGCGACAACGAGCCCAGGCCCAAGCGTGATCTGACGCGGGAAATGTGCACATCAAGCGTGCGCGAGAAGGGATCGTCTTCGCGCCCCCAGACCTCTTGCATCAGACGCTCGCGGGAAATTGAGCGGTCCGAATTTTCAAAAAGAAAACGGGCCAGCTCAAATTCCTTGCCTGAAAACTGCGCCTGACCACCCTCCCAGCTGATGACGCGGGTCATCGGGTCGAAGGTGTAGCCATTAAAAGTCTGCGGGCCCACCGATTGCTTGGTCGGATAGATGCGTCTTTGCAAGGCAGCCACACGGGCCAGGAATTCCGCTGGGCGCAGGGGCTTGACGCAATAATCGTCAGCACCGGCTTCCAGCGCGGTAACGATAGCCTGCTCATCATGCACGGCCGTCAGGAAAATAACCGGTGTTTCGCCCTGAAATGAGGCTCGCAAATGCTTGAGCACCTTGATGCCGTCTTGATCGGGCAAACGCCAATCGAAAACCAGCAAGTCAAAGGTATTGCGGTTCAGCGCCGGGAGAAAAGTGCGAGCACTGTTGAAAATGGCGCTGGTATGCCCGGCCGAATGCAAAACGCTGGCCAGATGATTGGCCAAAAGCTCATCGTCTTCCAGAATACCTATGTGCATAGTGCAACCTCTTGGAAACTGGTCTTCATCGCTCGTTGAGCGCCCCGGAGAAAGACTTGATAACCGGCTTGAGCAAATACTGCAGAACGCTGCGCGTCCGCGTCTTGATATCGATGGTGGTGGTCATACCCGGCTTGAGCGCCACACGCGCCAGCATCGGATTACTTTGCTGCGGATCGATGCGAATATGCGCGCGGTAGGAGCTCAGCGACTGCCCGTTGGGGCCCTGCTCAACCAAGGTGTCTGAGCTGATGTAAGTCAGTTTACCCAGCAGCATGCCGTAGACCGAAAAATCAAAGGCGTCAAGCTTGACTTGCACCGGTAAGCCGAGTTCGAGTTGGCCGATATCGACGGGATTGATCTTTGCCTCAATCACCATGTCCCCGTCGGTCGGCGAGAGCTGCATCAACTCGTCGCCAGCGCGCAGCACGCCGCCGACCGTATTGACGCGCAGGAACTTGACGATACCCGCTACAGGCGCCACCATCTCGGTGTGCTCCAAGACGCTGCGCCGCTCCTCGAGCTTGTGCAGCTGCGAGCTCAGCTCATCTTCCAGTCGGGTGACTTCAAGGCGGGCCTCTTGGATGTATTTATTCTTGGCCTCGCTCAGCCGTGCCTCGATTTCGCTGACCTGCCGCAGGGCACGCATGACCTCAATGCGGCTGACATCCCCAGCGGTCAGCAGAGAGCGGGTCATTTGCAGTTCTTCCTGCGCCAACTTGAGCGAATCTTCCAAGGCTGAAGTGATATCCTCAAGGCTGGCACGCTTCTGGGCGTACAAACGCTCCTGAGCGATGACGAAATCAGGGAAAGCTCGCAACGACGGCGGATAGGCTGGCTTGGTCCCCATCGACTCGGCGCGGGCGCGTATGAGTGCGGCCTGCAAGGCTGCTGCCTTGGACCGGCTCTCCTGAAAGGCAGCACTGCTGCGGTCCTTCTCAAGCAAGGCCAGACGCTGCCCAGGCTTAACTTCCTGCCCCTCTTGCACCAGGATCTGTGCAAGCACGCCACCATCGGCCGCCTGGATGATCTGGGTGCGCGCACTGGCGATGACGGTGCCCTGGGCCCGGACTGTCTGATCGATCTGGAACCATGCCGCCCAGGCAAGAAAGCTCAAAAACATCAGGGCCATGACCCCAATGATGGACAAACGGAATCGGGATTTGCGATCGCTCATGCGCCTGCTCCTTGGGTCGAGGGCGGTGACGCCGGTCCAGTCGTTGTCTGACGCGGGGCGCTGAGCTTTTGCAACACCGCATCGCGCGGCCCGTCCAACACGATCTGGTGATTGGCTATGACCACGATACGACTGACCAGACGCAGCAGTTCGGGTTTATGCGTCACCACCACCATGACATCGTCGGGCAGCAGGGTACGGGATAGCGCCCCAATGAGATTTTGCTCCAGCGCACTGTCCATCGAGGCTGTGGGCTCATCGAGCAGCCAGATACGCGGCCTGCGCAAGAAGACCCGGGTCAGATTGACCAGTTGCCTTTGACCCGACGACAGGCCCGTCCCGCCTTCATGAATCATCTGCTGCAGACCCTGCGGATGTGTGCCGATCACTGACTGAATCAGGCCGGTGGTACGGGCAGCCTCGAGGATGACATCATCACCGGGATCAATCAAGCCGAGAATAAGGTTCTCGCGCAGGGTACCGGCAAACAAGCGTCCCTCCTGCTGCAAATAACCCACCCGCTCGGCCAGCGCCGGCTTGGAGACATGGGCCATGTCCAGCCCGTCGATCTTGACCACGCCTGCCTGGGGCTTGTACATGCCGCTGAGCAGGCGCAGCAAAGTGGTCTTGCCCGAGCCGATCGGACCGAGAACACCAACCCGCTCTCCAGGCCGGATCTGCAGTTCGGCAACTGCGAGGGCCTGCCCTTGACCGTAGGAGGCCACCACTTTTTCCAGAGCGTAGTGGCCACGCAAAGTCTGGGGCGCGATCGCCTGCTCCTGGCCGTGATGGTCGTCCTGCAAGGACCACAGGCGATCGAGGCCTTGCAGAGCGGTACGGGTGTGCGCCCACTGAATGAGGCGATCGGGCAAGGCCGCCACCGGTCCGAGGACGCGCCCGGACAAAATAGAGCAGGCAATCAGCGCGCCCATGGTGATCTCACCGCGGGAGATCATGAGCGAGCCTGCGGCCACCAGCAGAACATAGGAGACCTGCTGCAAGGCCCCCGCCAGAAACTGCGAATACTCACTCAGACGGCGCGTCTGCTGCTCCACATCCCGCGCCTCATCGGTGGTCGAAATCCAGCGCGAGAGCATGCGCCAGCCACTCTGGCCTGATTTGATGGTTTCGGCTCCCTCCACCGTCTCAACCAGCAGGCCCGTCTTGAAGTTACTGGCAGCAAAGGCTTTCTTACTCAAACCATCAACCCGGCGCCTGAAAAATAGACCGATACACAGCGAAAGGACAAAAAAGGCCAGGGGAATAAGCCCTAGCCATCCGCCGATCCAGACAATGACCAACAAGAACAAAAGCGCGAAAGGTACATCAATCAAGAGGTGCGATGTCAGCGAAGTAAGAAACCCACGCACATTTTCGTAGCCCTTGAGCTGGGCTGCGAGCGAGCCCACGCTTCTCGGTAGCTGGTCCATGCGTATCGCCAGGAAACGGGTATAGACCTCGCGGGCCAGCTTTTGGTCGACATGATCAACCAATTGCTCAAACACCCGAGACCGGGCCAACTTGGCCAGGGTTTCAAAAAAGATGGCGAGCATCACGCCCAGCGTTAACACCCACAAGGTCTGACTGGCCCCGGTGGGAACCACTCGGTCGTAAACCTGCATGCTGTAGAAAGAGGTGGCCAAGGCGATCGAGTTAATCAGCAAGCCCCCCAGCACGCCTTCAAACCAGATCCGCTTATGGGAAAAAATCTCGCGACGGATCAGGCGGTAGATTTCGCTACTCGACGGATCAAAGGGTCGCGCCATCTTGAGCTTGACGGCCTGCCGGTCCACCAGTGCATGCAGCGGCGCCTCGACCCAACGGTTGGCCTTGACATCGTAGGTGTCGGTCAGCCATTCGTTCTGGGCCGTTCGACCCCGCAGCAAAGCCCATCCACGATCGGGCTTGTGAATCAGGCAGGGGCAGTCGGAGGGATCAACCGAGCCCCCCCTGATCCACCGCGGCTTGGGCAACTGCAAGGTTTCCACCAAACCGGCAATCACCTGCCGGGGCGAAACCTCTGCCCCATCCAGGTACGCCTCGTCTGGCTTTTCCAGGCTGGCCTGCAGGGCCAAGCGATCAACTGGCTCCGACTGGATCTGGGCCAGCCGCATCAACAAAGGAAACAAAGGATTCACTACTTGAAGCCCTTCAACGCGGGTTGACAAGGGCTGGGGGCCCCAGGCCAGACATGACGGCTGGCACGCCTTCGACCAACACCACCAGGCGCCAAGTGGCGACCACATAGGCCACGGTGACTTCGGCCAGAGCCGTCTGTGCCTGAGACAGCTCGCGGGCCGCATTCATCACCTCGACCCAGGTCTTGCGGCCCGCCAGAAACTGACGATCCCAAGAAGCCACCATGTCACGGGTCAGACTCAAGCTGTTCTCCAGACCTGAACGCCGCTGCGCCTGTGTCATCGCCGACACATGCTCAAGGGTGACTTGCTCAATCAGATTGCGCCGACCCAAATCAAATTCAGACCGCAAGGCCTCGACCTTCGAAATCGCCCCCTCAATCCCCGACTGGGCCGACAAGCCAGCTCCGGGCGTGGCCGACAAGCCGATAAAGAAGCGATTGGATGAGCTCGGTCCTGTGGCACTGAAACTACCTTGCTGGTGCTCGGCCCGGGCATACAGCTCGGGCATGAGTTGGGCCTTGCGAATATCGACCTCCATCTCCTGCTGCCGAATCTGGGCCCGCAGCTTGTGTGACAAGGGACTGTTTTCCCAAGCCCGCTCCAGAGAGCGTGAAAGCTCGACGACGGGCTCAACCGGGACGATGGATAAGTTGCCAAGCTCGGGCTCGCCCATACGACGACCCGTCAGCTGCTCTAATCGGGCCAGGGCACTGACCTGCTGGGCCCGGGCCAAGGCGGTCTCTGATTGCACCTGCTCCAAGCGGCCCTGAGCCAACACGGCATCGGCCTCGGCGGACAGGCAAGCCTCCACGCGGCGCCGTATCAGGTCTGCAAGACGCTGGTGAGTCCGCACGCTTTCCTGTAAGGCCAGCAACCTTTGTTCACCGGCCTTCCACTCCCCCCAGGCGCCGATCGTGCGCAGGGCCAATTGCTGACGGCTTTCTTCCCACTGCGCCTGCGCGACTGCCACCGAGGCCTCGGCCCGACTGACGCCAGCGGTCAAACGCCCCGCAGTCCAAAGAGGCTGCTGCAGGCGCAAGGTCAGCACCCGCCCCTCACGCTTGCTGTAATTGGGATCGCCGCTACCGGCATCGACCTGTTCGACCGAAACCGAGGGAGTGGGTTAGAACTGCCACTGCGCGCCCTTGACATCAGCCTGGGCGGCTGCAATGAGGCGGGTCTGGCTTTGCAGCAGCGGATTGCCCTCAAAAGCCATGTTCAGCAAACCCAGCATGCCCGAAGCCTGCGCCGATGGAAGCATCAAAGCCAGCGCGCACCCAAGCCAGGGAGACTTTGAAAGAAAGCGAGCGAACATGCTCGGGGAGAGCCAGAAATCAAACCGAGGGAAGATCCGACCTCGGGGTTGCTGCAAACCACAAAAAGGAGGGGGCCTGGAAGGCAGGCAGCGAACGACTTAAACCTGACCTGTCCAAGCAAAGTATGACGCAGATTGCCGGTGCAGATACAAGGGGAAAGCCAGGTCCTCGCGAAAAAAAGCCCGGAGACACGCTCCGGGCTTTTTAACATTGGTCGGTGTGAAAGGATTCGAACCTTCGACCCCTTGCACCCCATGCAAGTGCGCTACCAGGCTGCGCCACACACCGAAGACCGTGATTATAGAGGCCCGTGAAGCGCCTTAGTGCGCCAGCTCGTGGGTGAGCTGGCCTTCTGAGGACAGTAGTGTGCGGATTTCCGAGAGCTCATGTCGCATCCACTCAATACCCTCGGAGGACATGGCCGACAAACTGTCGGCCACGGCCTGAAAACCATCGTCTCGTATCGGGTCGGTACCTGATAGGTCGCGACCCACCTCCAGGTCATGAAAAACCCCTTGCGGCCCGCGACGGCGCTCGCGCTCGGACTGAACAAATTCAGTCAACTTGTTTCGCGCGCCGCTGATGGTAAAACCCTGCTCGTAGAGCAGATCGCGAATACGCCGGATCATCAATACCTCATGGTGCTGGTAGTACCGGCGATTACCGCGCCGCTTGACCGGCTTGAGCTGCACGAACTCCTGCTCCCAGTAGCGCAACACATGCGGCTTAACGCCGCACAACTCGCCTACCTCACCGATGGTGAAGTAGCGTTTGGCCGGGATGGGGGGCAAGACAGCGTCTGTGTGCATGGCAGTGAGAGCGGGAGATGAAATCTACTTGAAGTTCCTCACCGGCGCAATGACCGCGCGAAAAAATTTCCCTGATAAAAAATCAAACGGCGCGGCTCAGGAACGCTGTATCTGTTCTTTGAGCTTGAGGCTGGCGTGGAAAGTCACCACCCGCCTGGCCTTGATCGGCACTTCCTCGCCGGTGCGCGGATTGCGCCCAGGCCGCTGCGCCTTGGTACGGATCTGGAAATTGCCGAAGCTGGAAATCTTGACATCATTGCCTTCAACCAGACTGTCCGAAACCAGGTCAAAGAAGGCATCGACCATATCCTTGGACTCGCGCTTGTTCAGGCCGATCTGATCAAACAAGATGTCGGCCAGATGCGCTTTAGTCAGGGCCGGGGTCTCCAGTGTTTGGACAGACAACTCCATAAGCGTGACAGACAAAATTGGGTGATGAATACTGAAATCGAAGCGGGCTCAGGCCCGCAGCCTGGCCCCAAGGGCACGATGCAGTTGGTCAATCACGGCGCGTACCGTCTGCTCAATCTGCTCTTCGTTCAGTGAAGCGTGCTCATCGCTGAGCACCAAGCGCACGGCTAGGCTCTTCTCGCCGATCGCGACGCTACCGCCTGACTGCTTGGGCCGGTAAACATCAAACAGCGTGGCCGACCGCAGCAAACCCAGGGTCGAGGTCGCATGGATGTGCTGCATCAATTGATCGTGAGTCACCGCTTCGGGGACGATCACCGCGACATCACGCTCGACCGGTTGGAAACGGGTCACGGGCGCAAAAGAAGGGACCCGACGCTGCAAAACCGCATCGAGGTCGAGCTCGAACAAGACCGGCACGGTCGTCAGCTCATAACTTTGACGCCAACGGGGATGAAGCTGCCCCAGCACGCCAACGAAACGCCCGTCGACAAGAATACGCGCGCCGCGCCCAGGGTGCAAGGCCGGGTGCGTACAGGGCTCAAAGACCGCTCGGGCTGGCGCGAGCAGGGCTTCGATATCACCCTTGACATCAAAAAAATCCACTGCACGCGCTTCCTGCGACCAAGTGGCCGCCTCCAGGAGTCCGCTGGCCAGACCGGCAACGCGCAAAGGCTGGTGAACCCCGGCCACCGTGGTGTCGCTATCGAGCACGCTCTCGTCGCGCAGGAAGACACGGCCCACCTCGAACACTCGCAGACGCTCGGCCCTGCGATCCTGATTGAATTTGAGTACCTGCAACAAGGAGCCGAGCAGACTCGATCGCATCACACTCATCGGGCTGGCGATCGGATTGAGCAGTCGTATGGGCGAGGCATTGCCGGCCAGCTCGTGCTCCCAGCGCTCCTGCACAAAGCTGAAGTTGATGGTTTCCTGGTATCCCAAAGCGGCCAGGCTGCGTCGCAGCGCATGCGCGCTGCGCTGCGACTCCGGCCGCACTCGCGCGGTGATGGGGGCCTGCGGTGGCGTGTGCGGAAGCGCATCGAAACCGACCAGGCGCGCCACCTCCTCAATGAGGTCTTCCTCAATTTGCAGATCGAAGCGATAGCTCGGGGGACGCACGGTCACCGTACCGTCACCCTGCTCAAGGGGCAGGCCCAGACGCTCCAGAGCCTGTACACACTGTGCCTGTGTGAGGGTCATGCCGATGACCTTGCAGGCCCGCTCTACGCGCAGCGTGACCGGCGCGCCGACCGGCAGATGCACAGGGTGATCGTCGATCGGGCCGCAACGGGTTTGCCCGGTCCCGCAGATCTGCAATATCAGCTCGGTAATGCGCTCGATATGCTCAACGGTGGTGGCTGGGTCAACGCCGCGCTCGAAACGATGACCGGCATCGGTAGAAAAGTTGAACCGTCGCGAACGGCCGGCGATGGCCCGCGGCCACCAAAAAGCCGCCTCGATATAAATATGGCGGGTGTCATCGGAGACCGCAGTGGCATCGCCGCCCATGATGCCGGCCAGGGACTCAACCTGCTGTTCATCAGCGATCACACCCACAGATGCATCCAGAGTGACCGTCTGGCCGTTGAGCAGTTTGAGCGACTCGCCCGGTTTGCCCCAACGGACATCCAGGCCGCCGTGAACCTTCTCGAGGTCGAAGATGTGGGAAGGCCGGCCCAGCTCAAACATGACATAGTTGGAAATATCCACCAAAGCGTTGACCGAGCGCTGCCCGCAGCGGGCCAGCCTGTCGACCATCCACCCCGGGGTGACTGCACGCGGATTGAGATCACGGATGACCCGCCCCGAGAACCGTCCACACAAGTCAAGGGCACTGACCTTCACTGGCAACCGGGTCGTGTCATTGATTGGGGCCGGCTTGAAAGACGGCGCCTGCAAGGGTGCGCCCGTCAGTGCCGACAGCTCGCGCGCCACACCGTAGACGCTCAGGCAATGGGCCAAATTCGGTGTCAGCTTGAGCGTGAGCAAGGTGTCATCGAGTTGCAGCGCATCACGCAAGTCCTGCCCCACTGGCGCATCGGCCGCCAGCTCGAGCAGACCGGCATGATCGTCCGAGAGCTTGAGCTCTCGAGCCGAGCACAGCATGCCCTGACTCTCAATGCCCCGCAGCTTGCCTACCTTGATCACGAAAGGCCGACCGTCCTCACCCGGGGGCAGTTCGGCTCCCACCAATGCACAGGCCACCTTGATTCCCGCCCGGGCGTTAGGCGCGCCACAGACAATCGACAAGAGCTGCGCTTGCCCCGCATCGACCTGACAGATGCGCAACTTGTCTGCATTGGGATGCGCACTGACCTCGCGGATATGGGCCACGACCACCTTGGAAAAAGGTGGCGCCACCGGCGACATCTGCTCGACTTCCAAGCCGCCCATGGTGAGCGTATCGGCCAGTTGCTGGGAGCTCAGCGCTGGGTTGCAGAACTCACGCAACCAGGACTCAGGGAACTGCATGACTTTGGATCTCGGTTCGGCTTAGGGCAATCGGATGAGCTGTCGGGCGGCTCATTGGAACTGCGACAAAAAACGAATATCGCCGTCGAAGAACAGGCGCAAATCGTTGATCCCGTAGCGCAGCATGGTCAGTCGGTCCGGACCCATGCCGAAGGCAAAGCCCATGTACCGCTCCGGGTCCAGCCCCATATTGCGCACCACATTCGGGTGGACCTGCCCTGAGCCGGCCACCTCCAGCCAACGACCGGCCAGGGGGCCGGACTGAAATTGAATGTCGATCTCGGCGCTAGGTTCGGTGAAAGGGAAGAAGCTGGGTCGAAAACGCAGCACCAGATCGTCCATTTCAAAAAAGGTCCGGCAGAAATCGGAAAAAACAAACTTGAGGTCCTTAAAGCTCACGCTCTGCCCGATCCACAGACCCTCGCACTGGTGAAACATCGGTGAGTGGGTGGCATCGCTATCCACCCGGTAGGTGCGGCCAGGGGCGATGACGCGGATCTCCGGCATGGGCTGCCCCGCATCGATCAGAGCACGGTGGGCTTTGACATGCTGGACCGCATAGCGGATCTGCATGGGGCTGGTGTGGGTTCGCAAAAGCAAGGGCGCTTGCGGCGTACCGCCCTCGACATAAAAGGTATCGTGCATCGAGCGCGCCGGATGGTCTTCGGGGGTGTTCAGGGCCGAGAAGTTAAACCAGTCGGTCTCGATCTCCGGGCCCTGGGCCACATCAAAACCCATGGAACCAAAGATGGCCTCAATGCGTTCCAAGGTGAGCGATACCGGATGCAAACCACCCCCAGTACGCTGGCGACCTGGCAGGGTGACATCAAGGGCCTCGGCAGTCAGCTGCGCATCGAGTTCAGCCTGTGCCAGAGCCTGACGCCGGTCCGCGAGCGCTTGTTCGATAGCTTGCTTGGCTCGGTTGATGACCGCACCGCGCGCCTTTTTCTCGTCGGCATTCAAGGCGGCCAAGCCCTTCATCAGCTCGGTCAGCCGGCCGGACTTGCCCAGAAATACAGCCTTGGCGTTCTCCAGCTCGGCTGGACTGGCAGCGGCCTGAAAGCTGCTGTGGGCCTGGCGAACCAGATCATCGAGAGTCGCAGAAGTCATGATGTAGGAGCAAAGTGCAGGCGCATCGACAAATCGCTGGCTGACATGAAAAAGGGCCAGAGCTTACAAAGCCCCAGCCCGATTTAAAACGACGTCGTCCTACAGGAACGGACGCCGCGGCGGTTCGATCAGGCTGCCAGGCGCGATTTGACTTGAGCCACGATGGCGCCGAACGCAGCGCTGTCATGGATGGCCAGATCGCTGAGCACCTTGCGGTCGATCTCGATTCCGGCTTTCTTCAGGCCGTTGGCGAACTGGCTGTAGGTCAAGCCGAAAGAACGACTGGCCGCGTTGATGCGGGCAATCCAGAGCTGGCGGAAGACACGCTTCTTGTTGCGACGATCCCGATAAGCATACTGGCCGGCCTTCATCACCGCCTGCTTGGCGACGCGGAAGACATTGCCGCGACGACCGCGGAAGCCCTTGGCCAGGGCGAGAACTTTCTTGTGACGAGCGCGGGCGGTGACACCACGTTTGACGCGAGGCATAGAGGTACTCCTTGTTCGTCTTTAATCAGATGCCCATGCCGGGCAACATCTGCGCCATGTGACCCATATTGGTCTCATGCACGCCGACAGCGCCGCGCAATTGGCGCTTGTTCTTGGTGGACTTCTTCGTCAGGATGTGACGCTTGAAAGCCTGGCCGCGCTTGACGCTGCCACCTGGACGAACGCGAAAACGCTTTTTCGCGCTGCTCTTGGTCTTCATTTTGGGCATTGCATGCTCCTTCTTGTTTGTGCTCGCGAGGCGCTGCGAAACCTTTCGCAGACTTGTCGGCCCCGAGCCACTTGTTTTCAGGTGGTACGCCCGAAGGCAACCCCTGCTGGGCGCGGGCCCTCCCGCTACCCGGATGACCGCTTTTCAGCGCCATCCTATCGACCCCACGGGCGACCGACCCGCCGGGCTGATTCGAATCCCTGACCCGCAGGTCAGGCCTTGACCGCTGCGACCGGCTCGGCCGGCGCTGCCGTCTTACCGCCCCCGGCCTTTTTCTTGCCCGGAGCGATCATCATGATCATCTGCCGACCCTCGAGCTTGGGAAACTGCTCGACGATGATGCCGTCAGACAGTTCATCCCGAATGCGCGCCAGCAGGGCCAAACCCAATTCCTGGTGCGTGATCTCGCGGCCACGAAAGCGCAGCGTGATCTTGCATTTGTCTCCGTCATCAAGAAAGCGCCGGATGTTGCGCAGCTTGATGTTGTAGTCACCGTCGTCCGTACCGGGCCGGAATTTGATTTCCTTGACCTCGATAACCTTTTGCTTGGCCTTGGCCTCGGCTGCGCGCTTCTGCTCGGCATACTTGAACTTGCCGTAATCGATGAGCCTGCATACCGGGGGAACCGCCGTGGGCGAGATCTCCACCAGATCGACATCGGCATCACCTGCCATGCGCAGGGCCTCCATCAGAGGCACGATGCCTATCGGCTCATTGTCAGGGCCCACCAAGCGCACCTCGGGGGCCATGATTTCACGGTTCAAGCGGTGCTTGCGCTCCTCGCGTTGGCGACGGTCACGAAATTCAGTAGCGATGGTTGCCATCCTTCAAACAATGCCACGACAGCCGTGGCCGCTTGTACCCGCAGAAAACAACCCCTCGCCCACCCGGGAGGGCGGTGATTGTGGGATCAGGATTTGTCGGCGATGTCCGAAGCGATCCGCTGGGAAAACGCTTGAACGGACATGACACCCAGGTCCTTGTTGCCTCGGGCACGCACTGCCACCGATCCGGCCGCTTTTTCCTTGTCACCAACGACAAGGATGTAAGGCACCTTCTGGAGCGAGTGCTCGCGTATTTTATACGTTATTTTTTCGTTCCTCAGATCCAGATCCACCCTAAGCCCTTGATTTATCAGTGTTTTGGCAATTTCCCGACAGTAATCGGCTTGGGCATCGGTAATGTTGAGCACTGAAACCTGTACCGGCGCCAGCCAGACTGGCAAGGCACCGGCGTGCTGCTCGATCAAGATCCCGATAAATCGCTCGAGGCTGCCGACGATAGCCCGGTGCAGCATGACCGGGCGGTGGCGGTGGCCATCCTCACCCACATATTCGGCGTCCAGGCGCTCGGGCATGGAAAAGTCGACCTGTATCGTGCCGCACTGCCACTGCCGGCCCAAAGCATCCTTGAGGGTGTACTCGACCTTGGGGCCATAAAAAGCGCCATCGCCCGGGGCGATTTGAAACTCGCATCCAGAGGCTTTGAGGCTATGCATCAGCGCCTGCTCGGCCTTGTCCCAGCTCTCATCGGAGCCGATGCGCTGGGCCGGCCGGGTCGCCACCTTGTAGATGATGTCGGTGAAACCAAAATCGGCGTAGACCTTTCGCAGCAGGCTGGTGAAAGCCAGCACCTCGGGCAGGATCTGGTCTTCGGTG
>Ga0194133_10002691_pt1 | contig 26957 bp, 28 predicted proteins | sample TA2KigOf40mmetaG_FD_155448 | JGI IMG/M metagenome (GOLD analysis project Ga0194133, IMG submission 155448) | Freshwater microbial communities from Lake Tanganyika, Tanzania - TA2015055 Kigoma Offshore 40m | ecosystem: Environmental > Aquatic > Freshwater > Lake | place: Tanzania: Lake... | reverse complement strand
TACTATATATAATTATTAATATATTATTTCAAAATTATACTTTGTTTTTTTATAAAAAAATTGAATAAATTTAATAAGTTCCTAAAGTTTTTATAATAAACTTGTTAATGTTAACTACAATAAAATTTGTTGGAGATTTACCAAATAATAACTGTAATTTTGGAATATATGTAAAAGAATATATTTCAGACACATTTAATGATTTATGTATAAAATACGCGAACAATTTTAATCCAGGATACTTTTTGGATTGTTCAAAAAACTATTACTATAATTCTAGATATATTGTTTCGAATTATGATCATATATTTAGTCTAAACTCATCAAATACTGTAAAATTACTTGTTGAAGAAAAGAACGCAAAAAATAATACACATTATTTACTTTGTATAGACTTTATTATTAATATTGTAGATGATGTTATAAAGTCACATATCGTTAAAATAATTGATAAATTGTGTAAAAAAATAGATGAAGAAATGGAAAAAATAACCTATGAATATGAGTATGATAATTGTTTATTTGAATTTAATGAGAGACAAATCGGTTTAGATTAACAAACGAATTATAAATTATAAATTAATTAATAATTAAATTCTATTTTTTACATGAGATTTGTGTATTGTAAAAATACCAAAAAAAAATTGAAATACTTTTTTACAAAGTAGCAACTAATAAATATTCTAACGTTAAATATAATCAAATTCAAATTAATTATCCAAGATGTCTGCTAAAATTATGTCTAATTCTAACAAAATGTACTGCAAAGTTTGTCAAGATGCTGGTAAACCTGAAAGTGAATTTCGCTCTCATTTTACTAGAGAAAGCAAAGATCCCAATGCGAAAGTTTGCTGCCCTACGCTACTTGCTTTAGAATGTCGTTATTGTTTTAAGCAAGGTCATACCGTGAAGTACTGTAAAGTCCTCAAGTCAAATGAGAAGAAGAAGCTTTGGAGCCAACAAAAAATGGTTGAAGCGCCTATTTTGAAAAAGGAAGAAAAGAAATTAATAATGAATAAATTTGCTTATTTGGATGATTCGGAAGATGAAGAAGAAGAAACAAAAATGGTGGAAGAAGATTTTCCTCAATTATGTGCTCCCAAACAAATAAATAATGACATTAGTCAAAATACTTATATGAATGCTTTGAATAAGACACCTGTAGCTCTTCCTGAAACAATTCCAGTTCGTATAGTTCCGACTTTAACAAATCAAAAGAAAAAAGTAAGTGTAATGGATTTAAATTGGGCGTCACTCGACAGTGATAGTGAAGAAGACGAAGAAGACTATGAACATGTTCTTAATGAAATGGCTGATTATGAAACAATTCATAATGGATCCAATGTGTATAGTGATGATTGGTAGAAATATATATTATAAATAAACTAATTTAAAGACCTTTAAGTACTTTTGAATAAATATATTGTAAACTAATTTAAAGCCTTTTTTTCCAAAAAAAATTGAATATTTTTTATACGATTTAAACAATAATTATTAAATCTTAGAAAATGGATATAGAATTTTTGACAATTTCAGAGCCTTGTGTAAATAGTTATAAGGTAGCAGCATTTGATTTTGATTGGACTTTAGTTAAACCAAAAGGGAATAGAAAATTTCCAAAATCAGTTGATGATTGGGAATGGTTATTTCCGAATATTCCGTCTATTATACAAAATTTATATAAAGATGAATACACAATCGTAATTTTTACAAATCAATCTAAGGAATGGAAACGAGAACAGATTGTTGATGTGGCTAATAGTTTGAACATACCGATGTATATAGGTATTGCTTTTAATAAAGCTTATTATAAACCAAGTATAACTCTTTATGAAAAACTAGTGGAAAAAATAGGTAATAATATAGATAAAAATAATTCATTCTTTGTTGGAGACGCATTAGGTCGTAAAGACGATTTTTCAGATTCAGATAAAATGTTTGCGGAAAATATTGGTATAAAATGGGTTCCACCTGAAGACATGTTTTATAATCAACAGTTTATAGTTTTACCTGATATTCCACTTGAAACTAACAATAAAGAAATAATTATTATGGTTGGATATCCTGGTTCTGGAAAATCAACAATTGCTGATACTATTTGTCAAGAGAATGAGAATTATGTATGTATTAAAGGAGACATTTATAAAACATCAAAAGCAATGATAAAGAAGGCAACAGACTATATCAAAGATAATAAGTCGATTATATTTGATGCGACAAATGGAAGTAGAAAAAAACGTGCTGAATATATAGAGTTTGCTAAAAAATATGAATATACTGTGATTAAATGTGTACATGTAAATACATCTATGGACGAGGCATATCAGAGAAATAAAATGAGACCAGAAGATAAACAAGTTCCAAGAATAGCATATTCGGTTTATAAGAAGCATTTTGAAAGTCCAGACGGTGTATTAGAAGGGTTCATTTTGATAAATGTATAAATTATGATATATATAATATATAATAAATAATGGAAATATATAATTTAGTCGAATTAAATGAAGATAAAATAATTTCGACTGTTAATAGTAAACTAACAAAATATACAACTATAACAAATATTTTTGAACAAAGTACATTAGAACCAAGTGAAGAACCAACTGAGAGACCAAGTAATAATAATCCTATTTCAACAAATTGTCCATCTGTAAATTACCAAATAAAAAATTATTCAAAAAGTAAAAATAAAATAATTAAAAATGAAGAATTAGCTTGTATTGTAATTTTTCCTCTTTTATTTGTGATTTTGTTAGTTTTTTATTTATTTTATAGAAAAAACAAAAAAAGAAAAAAAATGTTATCAAATGACGTTGAAAATTTTGGGATTTTAATAAACGACATAGCTGAGTAAAATAATAGAATAATTTTTTTCTTTAAGTTCAAAATTAAATATATTAATTCAAATTATTTTCTTTAAGTTGTTTTGGCAATTTATTATATTATTGAACAAAAATTTTTCAAAAAGTGAATCGGGAATCGAAAATTGGACATTTTAAAAAATGTCCAAAAATGATTTTCCAAAAAAAGTTTTGAAAAAGCACCTCTAAAAACACGTTTGTTATCATAATGATAACAAAATTGATTATAAACCAAAAAAAGTTGTTACTGATTTTTTTTCGTTAAAAAATTTAGGAAAATTTTCTGGTGAAACAATATGAAACAAAATGAAACAAAAAAAGTAGGAAAAGTAGGAGAAAAATACAATTGTAATATATGTGACTATTTTACATCACGAAAAGATAATTTCCAAAAACATTTTACAACCGATAAACACCAAAAACGGCTACTTGAAACAAATTTGAAACAAAATGAAACAAAAGTAGGAGAAAGTAGCCAAAAAGTAGGAAAAGAAAAAATATTTTTTTGTCAAGATTGTCAAACTAATTTTGGAAGTAGAACTACACTTTGGAGACATAAAAATAAATGTGAAATAATAAATAAAAATTCAGAATATGAAAATAAAGATATAACATTTATAACAAATATTGTTACTGAAGTAATAAAAGAACTAACAAATCAAAACACAGATATGATAAAAGAAATAGCATATCAAAATACAGATATGGTTAAAGAAATAGTTTACAAAAATAATGATATGTATAAAGAATTAGCTCAGCAAAATACTGTTATAATAGAAAGGGTATGTGAATTATCAAAAGAAAAGAGTATAATAACATCAACAAATTGTCATAATACAAACAATAATTTTAATCTTAATTTTTTCTTAAATGAAACGTGTAAAGATGCTATGAACATGTCTGAATTTATTGAAAATCTTAAGCCGCAAATTTCAGATTTGGAAGCTATGAGTTATTTAGGTTTTGCAAAAGGAACATCAAGAATTTTTGTAAATGGACTTAAATGTATTGACAAAAATCAAAAACCAATTCATTGTAGCGATCTAAAAAGGGAAGTATTTTATATCAAAGAAGCTAACAAATGGGAAAACGATAGTAATAACGATAATGAATTATTGATTAAAGCTATTAAGCAAATTATTAGTAAAAATATCATAAATATCATTGAATGGCAAAAAACACACCCAGAATATAATGAGCCAGATTCTAAGGAAAATGACATGTACAATAAAATAATTTTAGAGACTATGTCATCAAGAAGAAACCAAGAAAAATATTGATAAAATTTTAAAGATACTTGCGAAAGAAACCGTTATCGATAAATAATTTAATTTGTTGTACCATTCAAAAATGTTTGCCAATATACTTGTTGATTAGCAAATGGACTAACAAATAAAGGATTTTGACCAGTCTTTTCGACTTCATACCAAGCTGGAGGAACCAACTGAGGATTAGATGTTCCACATGAACTAGCAACACGTGATACACTAGTACCACCTCGCAATACACCAGTACCTGTTTGAACACGATATGGGAATGGTTTTTGAGGCCCAGTTGGATTTTGGCATTTTCTCTGTACCCTTAATGTATAAGAACTCGAATCCTTTGGTTGATGGAGTTGTTTAGTATATGGAGCATTTGCTTGTTGGACTGACATTTTATATCCTCTTGCTGGCGTAGTTTGACAACCAGTTGGACCACATTTCTTAAAATTATCAACATAAAGTTCTGGCTTATTAACATCATACCAACAGTCATTTGCTGCGCTCTTTCCTTGAATATATAATCCTTGACTTGCTGAGTCCGTTTGGTTACCTGTATAATTAGGCTGTACCCAATTAGCAGGGTATTGACCTGAATTAATCCAGCGCCATCTTCCATTAATCATCTGCTTATTTGATACACTGGATGCTTTAACATATTCACTTGTAGTACCTCTAATTTCAGTAGTAGAAGGACATTCAGGCATTACTTCTTGACCTTGATAGTAGCGACCATTATTTCCTCCATAACCCATTGCGTATTGACCACGAAACGGAGTGCGAACTTGACTAAATGCCCAGGTTTTACCAACACGACCAAACTCGGGATATGGACCTCTTAGTGAGAACCCACTACGCATACCAGGCGTACCACCAGGACCAAATGTGATCGTGTCTTGAACTAGCATGTCAGAAGATAGTGTGTCAGGGGGGCCAAAAGGACCTTGATGAAGCCAATACTTATCTACAGGTTTGCCTGATCTTTTGCTTCCATATTGAATTACTGATTTTTTTTTGAATGTTGATAATGACATATATTATGTATTTAGATAAAATATATAATATTACTAAATCAAATTAAAAGACAACATCTAGAATTTGGATCTATTTTAAGACAACGGCTTAGAAACCAATATAGTTTATTTTGTCCATTACAACATTTTTTAAGAACACTATCTAATTTATTATCTGTCAAAATATCATTCCCTTTTAAAATATATTCTTTTTTAAGACAAAATATGCTAAGAACGCCTAGAGAATAAATAAATGATTTTATATGAATTTTAGCTGGTAAATATGTTAGTTCAATAATTTCTGGAGAAGAAAAATATGGAATATTTATAGGTTCATATAGAGTTACATAATCTTTATTAAAAGGATATATTGGTCCGATATAGATAAATTGATCGTTATCTATAATTATAATATCTTCCAAATTAAATCCAAAAAAAGTATAACCATTCTTTAATAATAGAGTATACTGTTTATAGAGAGATGAAATCATGTTACAGCATAGATTTAAGTCCATTTTATAGTTTATTTGTTTTATAAAAATTTGTAAGTTTGAAACATTCTCAGCATTAAATGTACATTCATTTGTATCCACATTATAACAACTATGTTTAATAATATGAATTAACGATTTTTCATAAATATTTCGTAAATCGTCGCTTAATTGGATTGTAAATAAGTAAGTTGTTTTTTGTTTGATAGTATAATACATTTGAAACTAACAAACAAAAAAATTAATGTATAAAACTTTAAAAAATCCCAAAATTCTCATTATTCCAATACATATGATCTTCTGGCTTAACATCATACATTTTTCTAAAAAAGGGGGATCGAGATAATGAAATATTTGTTCTTAATTTATCAATTGGATGAGGATTTGTTATTAATTCATATTTTACTGTTTTCGTACCTATTTTTTGTTTCATTTGTAAAGCAAAATATATATAAAAAATTCTAAAATAATTAGAAACAACTGGTGGAGGATATTTATTTTTAATACAGAAATCTCGTAAATATTCTTCTGCGATACTTAATCCAGATATATCTGCTATATCTTCTCCAACAGATAATTCTGCGTCATAATTAGTTCCATAATTCTTTGCGAATACTTCATATTGTTTTATTATATTTTCTTGTATTTTAGAATATTTATTTATATCTGATTTTGACCATAAATAATTTAGATTTCCGTAAATATCATATTTACTTCCGAGATCATCTAAAGAATGACTTAATTCGTGAGCAATTGTAAACCCAAGATTTGCTAAATTAAATTGTATACCATGTTCATCTAAATCAATAAACGGTTTTTGTAAATAGGCATTTGAAATAAATACAGCATTCTTATATGGAACATATTGAGCATTTACAACATAAGATGGCAAACTTGTAAATTGCGCAGGATATTTTGTCCAATCAATCCTTGCTAATGAGTTAATAACTATTTTATTGTTTTCTATGAACATATCATGTCTCCATTTGAGAATTTTTAAAACATTATCAAGAAATTGTGTTGAACTAAAATTCAATAAAGGCAACATTTCATTTGTCCATTCTATTTTTTTTGTTCCAACATTTATTTCAATTTTATCAAGTTTAATAACAGAATATTTTTTTGTTTTTTCAGATAACCATGTATTTCTTTTAATTCTATTAATAAAAATATTACGTGTATTTTCAGCCACATCCTTAGCAAACACCAATATACTACCATTATTTGAGTAATCTATATATTCATTATTTAATATTGGATTAAAACCCAGTGACATAAAAAGTATTGCTGGATGTTTAATGTTTGAACGAAATGAAGTAACCATACCTTTTTCTTTTGATCCATAAAACCAATAAAAAAGTTCATGCCAATCACTCGTTAAACGAGCTATATATCTTGTGAAAATCCAAATCCAATATGATCTCCATTTTTCACTATTCCACTCATCTAATATCAACAATGTACAATATTTAAAATAATTGATATTTGAGGTTACAAAAAATGTAGGTACTGTTTTATATCCTAATTCCTTACAGTATTCAGTCCAGTTAAATCCAAATTTTTCAATTGCTTCTTTTTCTGAAATTTTATTGTAAAAATCAGGATCTTCTTTTAATTTTGGATCAGTCTTTGTAAATAGTTGAAAAAATAATTGACCTACATCAAAAACCGATTTAGCGTTAAGATTTTTATCGTTAGGTGCAACCGTAGAGAATAATTTTGAAATATATTGTGTAAAAAATTGTCTGTATTTTTTTTGATATTCTTTTTTTTGATCTTCTGTATAATTTTTATCATAATATACTGATAAATCAAATATAGCAAATTTATGTGGATCTAAATAATTAATATTCTCTTGAGAATTTTTTTTATCTGGTCCGATTTCCCAACTAAAAGGAGCAAATGGATTTGTTATTTCATTGCTATTTACTAGAGCAAGCATTTTCCATAAATTATTTCTGTTTTTTCTTAATTCATCTATTTGTTCAATAATATGAGTTACATATATTTTACTGCTTTCTACAGGATTAAATTTTAAAGCTGATGCCCATAAATTTTTCATTTCGCTTGAAACAACGGAACCATTTTTTGTAATATAATTTTCAATTATTTCAGCTAATTTTTCATATGTTTTATATTGTGTTACTTGAAAATTATCTACTTTTGTTAAATATTTTATGTCATGACCATTAGTCATTTCTATATCTTTTAACCAATAATTATTTATATATGAAAAAAAATCATCTCTTATAGTTTGTGTATTTTTTTTTGTAAATGGTGTTTCGAACAATTTCAGTAGTCTATTATTTAATTTGTCATTAACTTCTTTGCTTTTTAATTCATCGATTACATATATCATAGGTTTTTCTTTTTCAGTTAATATTGATCCAAGCTTTATTTTTTTTGTTTTACCATTTCTTTTTTTTGTTTTACTATATATTTTTTTATTTCTTATTGTTTTCATTTCTACTATATATTAAGATTTATATTTGATAATTACTAAAATTAAATTTACATATATTTTAGTAATAATCCATTTTACAATTTTTATGCTGGTATTAGAGGAACATTGATGTAAACATAGGGGCTTAAATTAGAATTTAAATCTGTATTATCTAAGAATGATAATGCTTTTTGAAGAGCTAACGTTAATAAACCCCGATACAAATTATTTGCTGCATCAATTTTATCATTTATGGCTCTAAGTGCGGATCTAATTTCTGTTACTGGTATTTTATCTATAATACTACCTGTTATTTTTAATAGATATTCACCACTAACTAAATCGATAAATAAATTAGCTAAATAATCTTTGATAAATTTTACAACGTTTATATTACTCATTTGTAACGCACATGTAGCAATAGGAATTGGTGGAAATCCAACTTGAAAACAAATACCAATACCAAAACTTACAACTGGATTAAATTTTTTAGTTAAACTATTGAAACCAGGAATAACATCTCCAACAATTTTTTTAATGTCTGATAAATAATCTAATTTTTTCTGTAAGTCACTGATTACAGCACTTTGATTTTGATTTTTTATTATTTTAGATTTAATTTATATTCGTAACAAACCAGACACATCGAGGAGTAGCTGTACAAAAAGTATTTATTAATTGGTTAGAAATAATGAATGAATACACAATTGGGCAACAAGTAATTGATATTAGTTCTAGTACAGTAGGAACTGTTGTTGGAATATCATCAGATAAATACACAATTTCTGTAGAATTTCCTGAACCAGATGTTGGAAGTATAATTGTTTCAAAATATCAATATGAGATAGTTCCTCTCTTTTCTACAGGTTCTCAATAATTTATATATTATTTCAAAAAACAACTTAAAGACAACATATATAATATATTTGTCCAGGCTTAGCTCAGTTGGTAGAGCATTCGACTGTAGTGGTTTCAAATAAGTAATCGAATTGTCACTGGTTCGATTCCAGTAGTCTGGAACTGATTTATAAGGGCGTCTAGCTCAATTGGTAGAGCGTACGCTTAGCATGCGTGAGGTAAAGGGATCGAAGCCCTTGTCGTCCAAAATTATTATATGCTTCGGTTGTATAGTGGTTATTACGTCAGCTTTACACGCTGAAGGTCGCGGGTTCAATCCCCGCCCGAAGTATTAGTTCTCTATGATAAAACTAATTCAAGAATATTTATTTTGAATTATTTTGTGAATAAACTTTTTGGTTTAAATAAATTTTTAAACATGTATTCATGATGAGAATTATCATTATCATCTTTTTCGATATCGTATAGTGCGTAATATTCATCATAATAAGAGTCAAAATCATGCTCAATAGAGGCAACTGAATTATTAAATGGATCCATAAGATTTTTAATAAAATCGTTTATTTCTTCTGGATTTTTATATCCGTTAGTATTTTCGCCAAAAAAATAATTCCAAGCAAAATTTCGTCTTTTTGTCTCTCCATCCTTTATTTCTCTGTGAAACATTTGATCAATAATTGAAAATGCGGATTTAAGTAAAATAATTTCTTTCATCAAATGTCGTTTTTTCTTAAATAACTTAATTACTATCTTTGCTATAATTTTTGTTTTATCTTTATTGTTATGTTCACATGCGCTTTCATTTTCATATAAATATTTTAGATGAGTAAAATATCTGATTTCATTTTTAACGTTTGTTAGGTCTGTTATTATTTTTTTTCTTTGATCAGCAATTCTTTTTATTACTGAAAAAATATTTGTATTATAGATAACTGGATAACGCATTCTTATTGTTCTTGGAATAATAAATTGGTTAGTCTCTTTTATTTCTGCTATTTTTTTTTCTACATCATCTAATTTTTGTTTCATTTCATTTTCAATTTCTGATTTTGAATTATCAATATTTTTCTTTTTTTCTTCAATATCAGCAATTAATTTATCGATTTTTTGATAATAGTTATCTAGTTCGACATTTAATTCACCTTCTACACATTTTTCCTTTTGTTTATTTATTATTTCATGTTCTTTTAACTTGTCTTTCTCATATTTTTCTTGTAACTGCTCTAACTCATATTCAAACTTTCGCATATCATTATAACGAAATAACAACACTGATCCAGACGTAAATTCAACTGTACTTTGAAGTTTATCATATTGATGCGAAGATATTTTATGTGCCTCAGATGCGGCATCTAACTTCAAATAATTAACAATAGCTAATAAAAAAGCTATTACTCCATTTAACGCAGATATAAATATGGACCCCCATTGATAATCTTTCATTAAAGATGATAAAACTGTTGCTCCAGTAGAAAATAATATTGAAGGCATCATATATAAATTTAGATGTGTTTCGCAGTAAAATTTTGCTTCCATATATATAATTTTGTGTCCCTTTAAATAACTTGCTAATATGTCTAAAGAACTACTATAAGAATGATTTAGATCAGAATAATATTTATTTATTTTATATTCAACATCTTTGAATTCAAGTTTTTTAAATGGCGCCATACTTTTAGTTTTCATATTGTCAAAAAGTGTAAGCAAATTTTCGTCTTCAGAGTCATATTCATATTTATCTCCACTCAAATCAATATATTGCTGAAGTTTATCTGACGCTTTAGCTTTTGATGAACCACTAGTAAAAATAGTGTCTTCTTCCAACCGTATTATATTTGAATTATCATCAGGAACTAAATGTAATTTAGGTGTCATTAATTCTTCAATATCTTTAATAGATATTTCTACATTTTCATTCATATTATTAAAATATTTGTATAAAATATAAATGCCTTCTACACGCAGAAGAACTCGTAAATTAAGAGTAAGGGGTTGGGCCAAATCAAAACCAGGTTATCATCAAAAAACTGTAATGTATAAACGTTGCGGTAAAAAGTGTTTTTTAGGACCAAATAAAAGTTTTCCTATTTGTTCAAAAAATACTTGTAAAATTAATAAAAAAGGTGTATTGGCTGCTTATATGAGAGCAAAAGAATATAAGACAATTAAAGGAACAAAAAAGTATAGTAGAATTGCGAATAAAGCTTATAAGATGCTCCATTAAAAAATTGAACTTAAATTATTATTGAAAAACTTATTAATAATAATTTATTCATTAATAGTAACAAAATCATAAATGACAATATCAAAATCATTCAAAGAATATTGTTACGGAACAGTAATTTTAAACATATCTGAGACCTGGGGTTGGTTTATTGATTTAGATATAAACGACGGCTATAAAAGAAAGCATACATTTTCAAACAATAAAAATTTAACTTTATTAAGAAATATAAATATTTATCATAATACTAAAAAAAATCCATTAATAATAAAAAGATTACGTTCTAGACCATCTTTAAGCTCTAATTTAAATAATCTAGAAAATAATTCAATAAATGATTTTGATGAAATGGATAATGACTTTGAAGAAGATATTCGAGGAAAAAATTCTATTGGTGTTAAAATTATTTATGGATTATTTATTGTGTTTATTGGTATATATATCGTTCATTTATTACAATAATTATATTTTTTACGAAAAATACTTATTTTTATCTATTAAAAAATAAAATTACTATTCCAGATCCTCCATTACCACCAGGACCATAAGTACCTGGATCACTATTACCTGATCTACCTCCACCCCCTCCACCACCATAATTAGCAACAGCGTTTATTCCACCACCATTACCAGCATATATATTACCAGCAATTCCATTTGTTGATAGCGGTCCATTTCCTCCTCCACCTGCTCCAAATGATGTTCCATATAAATATGTTGATACATTAGTTGTCGAACCATTACCACCAGGCATACCATAGCCTCCTCCACCACCACCACCTCCATTTACTCCATTTCCACCAGGTGTTGTAAATGCTATTCCTCCACTACCTCCAGCTCCGCCATTCCCAGAAGTTCCTCCTGTTCCCAAATTACTTGCTGCAAAACCTCCTTGACCTCCATTTATTGTAATTACTCCATTTATTTCTGAATTGGAACCATTTAAGCCATTTTGAGATAATGAAGTATCTGTTTGAGAAGCACCACCTAGACCTCCAGAACCAACAATTATATTGTAGCTCTGTGAGTTTGAACTAAAAAAACTAGGTAAGGACACACCTCCTCCTCCACCACCACCACCACCAGGGGATCCACCAATGTTTCCTCCTCCTCCTCCTCCTCCACCACCTACTACAATATAATTTATTGGTATACTAATATTTTGACTTGTAATTGTAAATACTCCATTACCAGTAAATGTAATAATAGTATTGTAATCAGAGTTACTTGTTATTGTATATTTACCTGTTACATATATAGATATGCGAGGAATAAGTTGTTGACTTAGTTGTTTATAAAGTGTCCAATTTAATTCGCCACATTGAGTATTTCCAAATAATAAACCTTTTGGATCAATTGTATTAGTAAAATAAAATGGTTTTGTTGCTGTTGTGACATTTATAGGGCATGGTACATCACATGATGAACAATCATAAACTGGCACACATGGCGAACCTTGAATTACTGTACAAACTCCAGACAAATCAATAACGGAGTATTGTCCTGAAACAAGATTTTGCTGATCAATAGAATTTATATTACTGTAATATTTTTGTATATTATTAAACAGATTTTTACTATTATAACTAACAACTGTGGATAATTTGTTACAACAATTTGTATTACAAAATAGATTTTTACCTTTTTTTAAATATATATATTCATTTTGATAAATGGGTTCTTTTAATTTCCCAAATGTAGATGCCATAATTACATAATATATATATTTTATTTTGACTTTCTTGTTTTGTTTTTGATATTTTTTCTTTTCTTTTTTGTGTTTATATGATTATTTTTCATTTTTATTTTTTCCAAGTTTAAATGTTCAATAAAAGATATTTTCAAAAATTGTCGATTTGTTCTTGTTGCTAATGCTAATTCTTTATAGTCAGATGATTTTAGAAAGTTTTCAATATTTCTGCCTTCTGTAATATTTTGAAATGGTATGTAAAATGTATTTGGACCAAGTCCATATTTTCCATCATAATCCATAATAAATTCTAATTGTGGAGAAATAAGAAATAAAATAGCTTTTTTTATATTTAACCCTATAGATAATTCTTTATTGTTAGTTTTTAAAAATTGTTTTGGAGTATACACCAATTTATATTTAGTTCCTTTATAATCGTTTATTTTTTTACCTCTATTGTAAACAACATCATTTTTCTCACTAATTATATATTTGTTAGTTAAAGCCTCAGTTTTTAATGTCCAATTTGAAACAGGATTTACTGGTCTATCAATTAGCAAACATTTAAATTGATTTCCGTTTTGACTTTCTATAATAGTCTTTTCTTTTGGTTCATCATTGTTTATCTTTTTAATCATATGAAAATAACACATATCGATATTGTACAATTTTGGAAAGTACTCAATAATATTTTTATTAAAACTAACAAATTTAACAAAATTTTGGACCAAATTTTGATAGGATTTTAATCCATTTCCAGAAAATATATTTGACGGTACAATCACGGTTATGTGTCCATTTTTTTTTAGATGTTGTTCCGAGCATTTTAAGAAAATTCGTTCATATAATTTATTTTTTCCACCGAGAATTTTTTTTCCAGCACTCGTTAGTCCAAAGTCATCTTGAAATGGTAGATTTCCTATTATACAATCAAACTGAATATCTGGATATACATTATCCTTTAAATAGTCAGAACAAAGAATATTCATATTTGAACCAAATAATTTTTTACAATAATCGACATTTTCTCTACCTAATTCAACCATATACAACATTTTTTCGATAATATGAATAGACCTTTTTTTCTCATTCGTAATAACTTTTTTTAACCCTTTCATTAAACGTAAATACACATGTATTACAAAAAATCCTTTTCCACACGATGGTTCAAGCCATAGAAGGTTCGGATTTGTCCATACGTTATTTGGTAATAAATCTAAGACTTTGTTTATTAGATCTGGATGAGTAAAAACTTCACCAAATTTTTCTTTTTTCAATAAATCATGTTCCAAATTTGTTAGTATGTATTCATCTATCTCATTTTCATTCATATCTATTATTTTTTTGGTCATTTTTATTTATATATCTATATATTTAAAAAAAATTGACTATAAAGTTTTGAATAAAATCTAACAACAAAAATAATAATGTTTAAAAGGTTTAAAAATTATTTTATAATTAGATCTATGTCTACTATTAATATTGATTTTAAAGACACAATTCCATTTGTTCCTCCAATTACTTCTGGACAAGTAATTAAAGTTTATGATGGAGATACAATTACTATTGCTTCCAAATTGCCTTATGACGGTTCACCACTATATAGATTTAGTGTCAGACTAAATGGAATAGATGCGCCTGAAATTAAAACAAAATCTGAAGAGGAAAAAAAGCTAGCTCAAAAAGCAAAAGAAAAAATGTCTGAATTAGTTTTGGGTAAAACTGTTATTCTTAAAAATGTTCAAACAGAAAAATATGGAAGAATATTGGCAGATGTATATGTTGAAAATATACACTTAAATGAATATATGATAGAACAAGGTCTTGCTGTTAGATACAACGGAGGAACAAAGGGTACATTTGAAGACAACTTTTTATAGACTATAAATTGTATTATATTGTAAAACAAAACTATAATCCATATTATTTAAATCTAAGATACGACCATATTCATCTAATAATTGTATTTGAAGTTTTTGTATATCTACTGGACCAAAGTACTGTCTTTGTGAAGTTATAATACTTAAATTATTTTGCGATAAGCTACTGAATAATGAACCTTGAATTGTAATACGTGCTAATATATTTTTACTCAATATTGAAGAGTTAAAAGCTCCATAAAAACTATCATTTACTGAATTATTGAAGTCATCCACTACTAAATAAATATACTTACAACCAACTAAGTCAACTAGACCCTCAGATACATATGTTGTATTATTTTCATAAAATCCACCTCTAAAACCAATTAACCAACCAAACTTTAACGGTAATGGCGTTTGTTTATCTTCATTACCATTTTGATCAATTTGAAAATTTATTGAGAAATTTAATGTTCCACTTGTTGAGCCAATTATCATTTTTCCTGATCCGCCTAATGGAGTTGACCCCATAGGGGTATTTAAATCAATTAAGAATTGTACTTGATTAAATGGAGCTGGAGCTGTAGATACAAAATTGTTTAAATAAGTTTGTAAACTTAAATAATTATAGTTCCCATCAGGGATAGTAATAATAAGTGTATTTAATCCATATATAAGTTGAAAACAATTATTACCAAAAATTTTCGAAATAACATACCAACTACTTGGCCATTCCATTGCTGCCAACTGAAGACTTAGAACTTGCGTTAGCCTTATTGGTAAATCTAAATGAAAATTAGAAGATAATGTTGAATAATAATTGTCTCTGAAACGTGTATCAATATTAATGTTATTTTTTAAAACGCGTTTAGCAAGTGGGTTTAATATACCTCTAAAAAATTCACTTGGTGAAGAACGAGCAAACGCTTGAATTTTTTGTTCTTGTAATATAGCACTTTCTCCTTCTAATTGAGTAAGTTGTGTTTCAGGAAAATCTTTGTTTAAATTATATATATTTTTATAAATATCAATTAATTCTTTATTTTTTGCTCTATATTCATTTATTAACTTTTCAGCAACATTAGATAAAAATTGTATAGTATTATTTTTTGTAAAAGTTTCAACAGTTTTATCATTTAAAATATTATTTCTTAATTTATTTATTTGTGTATTTATTGTTTCCTCATTATAATTTTTTTTTAGTCCAAGCAATTCTTCAAGTTCGTTTGTAGTATAGTTTTCAATATTCAAATCAAAATTAGAATTCATATATAATATTAATTTATTATTTTAAGTTTTAAAATAAACAAATAATTTATAAATATTATATATGTCAGGATCAATATCACTTTTTCAGACAGGTGCTGGTGGAGGAAGTTTTTCAACATCTACTACTACATCTACTACACCTCCTATGTATGTAGTTGGAATAGGTTCACAGGGTGCGACAGGTGTACAAGGTCCTCAAGGTCCTCAAGGTTTTCAAGGGTTTCAAGGATTACAAGGTGTAACAGGTTATGGTGCTCAGGGTCCACCAGGTGTAGTTCAGTATGTAGGTGTAACTGGTCCTCAAGGAATTCAAGGCACACAAGGAGTACAAGGAGTACAAGGATTACAAGGATTACAAGGAGTACAAGGCACACAAGGTAATCAAGGTAATCAAGGTAATCAAGGTAATCAAGGTAATCAAGGTAATCAAGGTAATCAAGGAATTCAAGGCACACAAGGAGTACAAGGAACACAAGGATTACGAGGCACACAAGGATTACAAGGATTACAAGGATTACAAGGATTACAAGGGTTACAAGGTGTAACAGGTTATGGTGCTCAGGGTCCACCAGGTGTAGTTCAGTATGTAGGTGTAACTGGTCCTCAAGGAATTCAAGGCACACAAGGAGTACAAGGCACACAAGGATTACAAGGTTCACAAGGATTACAAGGCACACAAGGATGACAAGGTTCACAAGGATTACAAGGCACACAAGGATTACAAGGCACACAAGGATTACAAGGCACACAAGGAGTACAAGGCACACAAGGATTACAAGGCACACAAGGCACACAAGGATTACAAGGCACACAAGGATTACAAGGATTACAAGGATTACAAGGCACGCAAGGATTACAAGGACAAGGATTATATAGTTTAAATAATTTTTGTACTGATATTTCGTATAATACAACAAATGGAATATCCAGCGGTACCATTTCGAACTTTTCACAATCAAACTACTCTATTTCGCAGTATACAGGTCAATACCAGATATGTATTAATGGAGGCACACCAAATAGTATATATCTTTCAACAAACTATGGAATAACATTTAATAGATTAAATTTATCATATAGTAATACTAACTTACTATATTTAACGGCTCAATCAGGTAGTGGTCAATATCAATTAGTATCTGGATCAAAATTTTCATATTTATCTACTAACTATGGTTTAACTTGGAATCAATTAACATATGATTCTTCATCAGGATTAGTTGGTCCTATTCAAACCCAGGGGGCACAATTTGCTTGTATGTCAGAAACAGGACAATATCAAATTTTGGGTTTATATTATTTATATTTTTCATCTAATTATGGTAAAACATGGTCTATAATAAGTAATTTAAATGTTAGTATACAAGCAATATCAATTTCTCCGTCAGGAAAATGTATTACATTTTCTTATACAAATGGAATAAATATTTTCATTTTAACTAGTAATAATTATGGACAAACTTGGAGCACAGCATATAATATATATAATTCTGGATCTTTTAATCTGGGCATTTACTCAATCGGTATGTCTTATGATGGAAAGTATCAGACCGTTGGATCTAATAATGGACTACAGCCAATATGGTATTCAAATAATTATGGTCAAACATGGCAAAAAAGTAACACAACTCCATTTTCTGTAAATACTATTTATGTATCACAAAATGGTCAATATCAAGTTGCTAATAATTTTTATACAAATACTATATATTACTCAACTGATTATGGATTAACTTGGAATACAAACTTTGTATTTGATAACAGTAACAATAGTATAACAAATTTTCGTTGTTTTTTGGCAATGACATATTACGGAACAGATGTATATATTTTTTGTCCTTATGCTTCAAATAGCAACGTTGTTGGTATTTATAATTATGATAATATTACAAGTTTACAAGACTTTATTAATAAGAATAATATTTCTACGACGGGAGCACAAGGAACCGAAGTAGTACAAGGGGCACAAGGTAATCAAGGGGTTCAAGGTAATCAAGGAGCACAAGGTAATCAAGGGGTTCAAGGTAACCAAGGTAATCAAGGAGCACAAGGAGCACAAGGTAATCAAGGGGTTCAAGGTAATCAAGGAGCACAAGGAGCACAAGGTAATCAAGGGGTTCAAGGTAATCAAGGAGCACAAGGAGCACAAGGAGCACAAGGTAACCAAGGAGTTCAAGGTAACCAAGGAGTTCAAGGTAACCAAGGTAATCAAGGGTTACGAGGTAATCAAGGAGTTCAAGGAACACAAGGATTTCAAGGAGCACAGGGTCAAAATGGTGTATTTACTGACCTTCCATATATTGTTGTATCATTAGGACAAAATTTAACTTCTATAGGTACTGGTTCTAATATCATTTTTAATATTATTTCTATACAAAATGGTTCAGGAATAACATATAACATAAACACTGGTTATTTTACACTACAACCTAACGCAACGTATCTATTAGAAGCAACATTGTTATGTTCTGCATTTTCAAATGCTGGTTCAGGAAATATTGAGTATCAGTGGATAAATGTTTCCACTGGTGCTAATATAATTCAAAAATGTTTTGGACAACAATTTTCTCCAACAAATACTCTTGGAAATACAAGTAATCCATTATCGAGTATTATATTTACTCCATCCGTAGTAACACAAGTAGTATTAAATGTCAGTTCATCAACAGGAACATGTACTATTAATCAAAAAAATTCATTTGCTATTGTTACACAGATAGGTGGTTTTATTGGTGCTACAGGTGCTCAAGGAATTCAAGGTAGCCAAGGAACACAAGGAACACAAGGAATACAAGGTAGCCAAGGAATTCAAGGAACACAAGGAATTCAAGGAACACAAGGAATTCAAGGAATTCAAGGAATTCAAGGAACACAAGGAATTCAAGGAACACAAGGAGTACAAGGAACAATGTCAAATGATATATCAGGAAATATAACAGTAAATGGTTCAATAACGACAACAGTTGGTACGTATCAACAAATAAATTCAGGTTCGAGTTGGAGCAATGTAAATGGTTATTATGGGTTGTCAAAGGACTCATATCCACTTAATAATCCAAATTCATTTTTAACAAATACATATTATGTAAATACTTGGATACCAAGAAATCCTTCTGGATTAAATCAATGGATGGGTATATGTTGGTCATCGGAATTAGGAATTTTCGTAGCGGTAGCTTCAAGTGGAACAGGAACAGGAGTTATGACAAGCCCTGACGGAAATACTTGGACGGCAAGAGCACCAGCATCAAATATTGCTTGGTCAGGAATTTGTTGGTCACCACAATTAAATCTTTTTGTTGCGGTAGCAAATAGCAATAGTGGAAATGATATTATGACAAGTTCTAATGGAACAGTTTGGACATCTAGATCATCACGTGGTTACTGGAGAAGTGTATGCTGGTCTAAAGAGCTAAATTTGTTTGTAGCAGTAGGTTCAACAACTTCAGCAACAAATTCTATAACTACAAGTTCTGATGGTATAAATTGGACATTAAGAACAAATCCAACAACAGCTAACTATAGCTTATATACTGTTTGTTGGTCTCCAGAATTAGGTATATTTATTACAAGTGGAAATGTCTATACTTTAACTAGTGGATTTATATCAAATATGTTTAAAAGTAGTGATGGAATAAATTGGACAGCTGTTACTTATCAATATGGACAACCTGGACAGACATTTTATTTTTTTCTGAATATTGTGTGGTCGAAACAATTACGTATGTTTGTAGCAGGATGTGGTAATCAAATGGTATATAGTTATGATGGAAACATTTGGACAAGTGTATCACCACCTGTGTCGCATACTTGGAATTGCGTTGCTTGGTCACCAGAATTAGGAATTTTTGTAGCAGTAAATGATAGATATAGTGATATAATTGTTAGTTCAGATGGAATAAATTGGGTGGCAAAATTAGGAGTAATACAGCCTAATTCATGGAATTCTATTTGTTGGTCTCCTGAGCTAGGATTTTTTGCTATGGTTTCGCCAAATGGACAAAGACCATTAGCTACTTCAACATCTTGTACAACAATGATCTACGGTCCACAGACTACAATACAATCGACAAATATGGTTCAAACAGCAGATCCTACTTTCCTGGTAGTTTCTCCAGGCACATCAAATAGATTAATGTATCTTGAAAACGCAACGGGTGGAGCATATAATAGTGTTGTTATAGCAGGTGATAACGCAATAATTGGAGGTAGTAGTACTAATAGTGGAAATTTTACAATTTGTCCTTGGTATAGTGGATATTGTGGTCTCAGATTTACTGCTGGTCAAATACAATTACGAACTGGATCAGCAGCAGGACAATACTTAGGTGCAGGAAGTAGTACTTGGCAATCTCTAAGTGATATGTATTTGAAAAAGGATATTAAACCATTAGAAACCGTTTTGGAAAAAATTTGTGACTTACGACCAGTGAGTTATTTGATGAATAATGATGATGAAAATTCAAAAAAGAAGTTTGGTTTAATAGCACAAGAATTACAAGAAATTTTTCCAGAATTAGTATCATCAATAATGATAGATGAACGTGAATATTTAGGAATTGGTTATGCTGATTTAATACCATTTTTAATAAAATCAATACAAGAGCTGAAAGTAGAAGTTGATTTATTAAAATCAAAATTAGTTTAATTAGATGAAATATAATGTAATGGTTTCAATAATTGTGTTTGTGTAAAAAATTGAATAATTTAATTCCATTTAAAATTATAATATAATTTCAAATGGAATTTTCAAAAGAACAAACAATAGCATTTAATAAATATCAGCAAGGTAAAAATATATTCTTAACAGGTCCAGGAGGTACAGGAAAATCAGCTTTAATTCGTTATATACAAAATGATGCATATAAAAAATGTATCGATTTACAAGTTTGCGCATTAACAGGTTGTGCCGCGGTTTTTCTAGAATGTAAAGCAAAAACAGTTCATTCTTGGGCTTCAATTGGATTAGCAAATGGGCCTCCACAGAATATTATTAATCGTATCATGAAAAACAGTTATGCTAAAAAAACTTGGAGAGATATTGAAATTCTAATTATAGATGAAGTTTCCATGATGTCACAAAAAATATTTGAGTTATTGGACGCAATAGGAAAGGCAGTTAGACGTTCAAATAAACCGTTTGGTGGTATTCAATTAATATTTTCTGGAGATTTTTATCAGTTACCTCCAGTTGGAAACAAAGATGAGCCAGAAACAATGCGGTTTTGTTTTGAGTCGCCATTGTGGTTTGAAACGTTTAAATTAGAAGATCATATTCAATTAGTGAAAATTTTTAGACAAAATGATCCAATTTATCAACGCGTTTTAAATCAGTTAAGAGAAGGTAGATTAAAACGTTCTTCAAATGAACTTTTGTTACAAAATGTTGGTAAAGAATTAACAAATGAGCATATAGAGATAAAACCTACAAAATTGTTTCCAACAAAGAATAAAGTTGAATATATAAATTCAGAAGAAATGTTAAATCTAAAAGGTGAAGAAACCCAATTTACAGTAAAATATCATGTAGACTTACCCACATCTGAAAAAGATAAATTGCTAAGGCAACAATATACAGGAGAACAGATAAAAACTGAATTACTTTATATGAAGGGTAATTTACCTTGTGAAGAGATAGTTAAATTAAAAGTGAATGCGCAAGTTATGTGTATAGTTAATATTCAGCTAAGTAATGGAGGAATTATATGTAATGGTGCGCAAGGAATTATAACATCTTTTAGTAATAATGGTCTGCCAGTTGTTAGATATCGAAATGGTATTCAGATGGTAATGGATTATCATATTTGGGAAAGTGAATTTATACCAGGAATAGGAATATCTCAAGTTCCACTTATTCTTGCTTGGGCATTAACGATACATAAAGCTCAAGGAGCTACATTAGATATTGCTGAAGTTGATGCTGGTTCAGGAATATTTGAATGTGGTCAAACATATGTTGCTCTATCTCGAGTAAAAAGTTTAGAAGGATTATATTTATCATCATTTGATCATAGACGTGTAAGAATAAATAAGAAAGTTCAAGAATTTTATGAGAATTTGGAAGAATATGAAAAAACAAGACAAATAGAAGAAGATCAAAATAGATCAAGAATACAGTTGGAAAGAGAAATAGAGTTAATGCCTGAAGCATACGTTGAAGATGTACCAATAGCAGTTGCTACACTTATTCCTCAAAACGAAAATGGTGAATTTGACTTATCGAGATTTCGTTTAGAAAATTAATTTGATCAAAAATAAAATTGAATACTTATTTTCTTTAAGTTGGTTTGATAAATATAATTGTAACCAATTTAAAGAAAATATGGCAACTGAGTATTTTAGGCAACGTATGGACGAAGGCAAAAGAAGGCTGGAAGAATTAGAAAAACAAGAAATATTGTTACATAAATTGGTAAATAGTAAACATGATAATAAAAAAAGAAAATATAGGGAAGCCATGGGTTACGAGAATGACTATAACTGCGTTCAAGAGCCAAACAAAGAATATTTAGGAAAAATGGAAGGAACAAATTGGATAGATGCTTATTCAGAGCAATTATTTTTAAAGACGACGCCTACGACCAAGATAGCCAGCAGCACTAGTTCCAACCATACCATACGCTGAATGTGGTTTATAAATAAATGTTCCTTTGCTGTGTGTATAACAAAGAGTGTTTTTACAATTATTGTAAGTAGCATTGTATGGTAACAAAGTAGTATTAAAAAGTGTTATAAAATTTGTACTTCTATTAAGTAGATTTTGTGGGTATGATGTTGTCATTAATATATTATTTGAATAAAATATTAATCTAAATAAGTATTGAAATTATTTAATATACTTTTTTTCCACAAGCACTACAACCAGGTTTAGCGGTGTGGACTCGATTTATCATTGCTGAGTTAAGAGATAAACTTTGATTTTTGTTAGAATTTAGTTTCTGTGGAACAGCTAAAGTATTCAAATATTGTTTATACAATAGAGGCACATTATTATTGTTATTAAAATCCATTTTAAAACGATTTCCTGACATTATAATATATTTTAAGATAATTATTTTATTAAATATTCGTTAATGAGCAAATTATACTTGTTAGTTCATTTGTATCTAATGAGCGTATATAAATATCTGATAAACTTGAATTATGATTTGAACAGGAACAATCAAAATAAATTCGCATATCGCTTTCTTCAATTGTCGTATAAATAATCGTTTCATCTTCAAACTGTAGTTCATAAACATTTTCGTCAATACTCAAAATTACAGCTTTGAACAATATATCTATATCAGGATCTTTTCTTGCCCACACATAATCTCCAACTTTGAATTCATAATTTACTAAAAATATTTCATCTTGAATAGCATTTTCTGGATTATTGTAGACTTTTTCTAAATCATCTGGTTCACATGCGCAACTATCAATTACACCTGTTTTATACATTTTACCTCCATAAATTGGATAAGCTTGATTAAATGGCACCACTTGTGGTACAACTGTTACTCCACGTTTTAATGAACCCTTTCCTTTTAGTCTATTTAAATAACGATCATATGAGTTATGTTTTATATCTACTCCTATTCCACCTGGAGACATTGCGCCAGGACGATTTCTAACTATAGTTGATTTTGTCGAACTTGAACCATAAGATGCTGTTTTAACCTTCTGTACAGATGGCACAGGACGATCACTCATTTGGTTCCAATTTATATTTGGTGGCACGTAATAAGGTGTATTTGCTTGTTCAACTAATTGTCCAGTAGCCAATGCTTTTGTAAAAACTGTTAAACTAGCTAAATTCATAGAATATTGTGATGTTGGCATGCGTACAGTTCGTTGTATAATTTTTTGCCTTTGATATTGTGATGCTGGATTATTTGATGCTAAATTTCTATTACAACCACGACATTGATAAATGATGGGTTGTTTTTTTGTTTCATTATAGAACATTTAATATATATTATTATTTTATTAAAATTGAAACTAAAAAAGTACCAAGTAAATAATTCAATATAGTTTTACATTTATAATTACTAAAAATGGAATGCTTAACAAAATTTCATTGTTCAATCTGTAATAAAGAGTATACAAGAAAATCTTCCTTAGATAAACATAAAATTTTATGTGAATTTAAGTCAAAATCGAAATTAGAAAAGCAAGTTCTTTTTGAAGAAATTGGTGATCAACCAAATTATGTTGAACTTGTTAAAATTGTTCAAGAAATGGCAGTTAAGATGACGAAAATTGAACTGGAATTATCTGAAGCAAAAAAATGGATTAGCAAAAAGAAAAAGAAGCTGAATGTTATTGAATGGTTAAACATAAATTCGAAGCCTGAAATAGGATTTATGGAATGGTTACAAATGAATTTTACGGTTGAACAACAACATTTTGAATTGTTAATGGAAAATTCTTTATTTTATACAATTCAAAAAATATTTGAATATAATTTTGAAAAAGAATATATTAATCCAATATGTTGTTTTACTGAAAAATCAAATATATTTTATATTTGTGAAAATTTGGAAACTAATGAGGCTCAATGGAAACAAATGCTTCCTTCTGATTTTATTCTTATTTTAAAAACAATACAAAATAAAATGCTGAAAGAAGTATCAAAATGGAAGATAGAAAATCATAGTAAAATGGAAGATAATGATAAATTATCTGAACTTTTTAATAAAGCAATTATTAAATTGATGAATTTGAATTTAACACATGATACGACATCAAGTAAAATTAAAAGTAATTTATTTCATTATTTGAAGAAAGATTTGAAAATGGTTTTGTCTGAATATGAATTTGAATTTTAGAAAGTAAGTAAACTAGTTATAATATTATATTCTTTATTTTTAAATAATAATATTTTATATTTAATGAAACTAATAATTCTAATATTAGCTTCTGATAATAATGAAGTTTATTTAGAATGTCAAAAATTATGGAGATCTTATATGAATATAAATACAAATGTAAAAGCTTTTTTTATTAAAAGTTTTAAATAGACCCATAAAAAAGATTAGAAGTATGGGATTATAAAAATCGACTTTTAAAATGTGAAAATAATTTTATTAAATTATATGATGATGTACATTTTCATAGAAATTATAAAAATAATGAGGCATTAATTTTACACGCAGAAAAACAACTATAATTTATATTTTATTCATCTTCTTTTCTTTCAATAAAATAATTCATAATATCTTTTTTAAATTCTTCTGAAAATTTATCAGTTGGAATTAGTAGACCATTTTTGTCGTATGTTATGTCGATATATGGAGAGTATTTATGTTTTACTAATATATGTGTTCTCTCATAATAATATCTATTTATTTTTTTACCATGATAAAAATGTCTTATTACACCTGGTACATAGCCTAAACGTAGATATTTGGCTTTTTTCTCAAACTCTAACATACTATTGTTATAATCTTCGTTATAATTATTACGTGTATATTTTTCACATTTATTTATAAAAGCGTAAGCCATAATATTATCTCCTGAACCTAATATTCCTTTTTCATATAAACCTCCTATTTTTTCATATGCTTTTCTAGTTATTGCCCAAGCGAAGCCAGGGTGCCAAAAATCTAGACTTTTACCTGTCAAAAATTTCTTCTTCTTACAAAAATTGTACCCAAAACTTGAAAAAACATTAAGAGTAGTCTCATCATGATCCATATCAACCGCATGACTGAATAATTGTACAACATCCTTATAACCATTTAAAATTTTTAAAGTATCAAGCGACCAAGTGTTACTTTCAAATTCTATATCAGCATCTATCCAAGCAAATGCTTTATAGTTTCTTGGTAATAATTTATTAACAGCAATATTAATCATATTTTCTTTATGCCACAAAGGAGTTTCTGTTCTTAATTGTAAGTGTTTTTTGTTAGTTTGTGTTGTTACCATAAATTTTTGATTTTTATATGCTAATTCTACAACATAGACTTCAATATTATGATCTTCATTAATTTTATTCATAAATTTATTAAATAATTGGTATCTTTTAGCGTATAAACATGGATTTGAAATAACAACAATTACATTCAGTTTTTCTTCAATTGGATCATTATTATTTAATGCTAATTTTAATTCGTTTGGTTTATAGTTGATATCATCTATTTCTATTCCATTGATTACTGTCATTAATATAATTATATATTAAACTTTTGTTTTATTTTACTAAATATATGATAATAAAATTCAATCATATATTTAGTTACAATATTTGTAAATTTCCTTTTTGATCAAATATCCATAAGTCATATTTATAACCTAATTTTTCTCCTGCTTCTTTTTTCAGATAAATATTATCTTTCTTTTTCTTTGCTGTCCATGTTGACTTAACTTCAATACATCTATTTTGTGATGGAATAAATATATCTACGTAATGTCTATGTTCTTTATTGTTTCCATCCAGATATGTTATTTTCGGTACATTTTTACAACCAGTTATAATATCTGTTTCGTCAATAAGTTCTTTTTCTAATAAATAGTCTAAAGCAAATGGTTCATAACCTTGACAGCTAATTTGATTTCCTGATGGAAATGTATATATCTTTTTATAATATGAATTTTTTGATTGTTTATCTGCGATTTCAGGACAGTGAGATGGATTTTCTACACCATATTTTATTAGACAAGTTTTTTTTACTTGTTCTTGGCCAATTTCTGATTGAAGTGGATATATAGTTCCATATTTTTGTAGACAGGCTTCTTTTCTTTTGGAAATAATTTCTTCCGCTTTAAATATATTGGTAACACCATATTTTTGATAGCAAGTATTCATAGTTTTCATTTTAATATCATAATTTTGTTGAGGATTTTCTGAACCATATTTAGTAAGATTTGTTTCTTTAATTTTTTCTTTAATTTCTTCTGATTTTAGAGGATTATCAACATTATAATTATTCATAAATGTTTGTTTAATTTTTTCTCTAATTTTAGAAGATTTAAATGATATATCTACACCATGATTTTT
>Ga0194133_10002684_pt1 | contig 27012 bp, 27 predicted proteins | sample TA2KigOf40mmetaG_FD_155448 | JGI IMG/M metagenome (GOLD analysis project Ga0194133, IMG submission 155448) | Freshwater microbial communities from Lake Tanganyika, Tanzania - TA2015055 Kigoma Offshore 40m | ecosystem: Environmental > Aquatic > Freshwater > Lake | place: Tanzania: Lake... | reverse complement strand
AATCAAGCGTGGATCTTGGCCACGACGCCGGCGCCGACGGTGCGGCCGCCCTCGCGGATGGCAAAGCGCAGACCCTCTTCCATCGCGATCGGGGCGATCAGCTTGACCGTGATCGACACATTGTCGCCAGGCATCACCATCTCCTTGCCCTCGGGCAACTCAATGGCACCCGTCACATCGGTCGTACGGAAGTAAAACTGCGGCCGGTAGTTGTTGAAAAACGGCGTGTGACGGCCGCCCTCTTCCTTCGACAGCACATAGATCTCTCCGGTAAAGTGCGTGTGCGGCTTGATCGAGCCGGGCTTGCACAGCACCTGGCCGCGCTGCACTTCCTCGCGCTTGGTGCCGCGCAGCAAAATGCCCACATTGTCGCCCGCCTGACCCTGGTCCAGAAGCTTGCGAAACATCTCCACGCCCGTGCAGGTCGTCTTCTGCGTGTCAGCTATGCCAACAATCTCGATCTCCTCGCCCACCTTGATGATGCCCCGCTCGATACGACCGGTCACCACCGTGCCACGACCAGAAATCGAGAACACATCTTCCACAGGCATCAGAAAGGTGCCGTCTATCGCACGCTCGGGCGTGGGAATGTAGCTGTCCAGCGCATCGGCCAGACGCATGATCGCCTGCTCGCCCAGATCGCCCTTGTCGCCCTCCATCGCCAGCTTGGCCGAGCCCTTGACGATCGGGGTGTCGTCGCCCGGAAAGTCGTACTTCGACAGCAGCTCGCGCACCTCCATCTCGACCAACTCGAGCAGCTCGGCATCGTCAACCATGTCGCACTTGTTCATGAACACAATGATGTAGGGCACGCCCACCTGACGGGCCAGCAATATATGCTCGCGCGTCTGCGGCATCGGACCGTCTGCGGCCGAGACCACCAAAATGGCCCCGTCCATCTGCGCCGCACCCGTGATCATGTTCTTCACATAGTCGGCGTGGCCCGGGCAGTCCACATGCGCGTAGTGCCGGTTGGCCGTCTCGTACTCCACATGCGCCGTGTTGATGGTGATGCCGCGCGCCTTCTCCTCCGGAGCCGCATCAATCTGGTCATAGGCCTTAGCCTCACCGCCAAACTTGGAGGCCAAAATCGTCGTGATCGCCGCCGTCAGCGTCGTCTTGCCATGGTCCACATGGCCAATCGTGCCCACATTGACATGCGGTTTGGTCCGCGTGAATTTCTCTTTCGCCATTTCCAATCAACTCCGAAAAGTTAAAACATCCCGATCCAAACTCGACGCGCGGGTTGACGGGACCAACCCTTTGCAAAACTGGTGCCCATGGCGGGAATCGGACCCGCGACCTCTCCCTTACCAAGGGAGTGCTCTACCACTGAGCCACATGGGCAAACAAACCTGTCGCTGGCCGGCACACTCAGCCTGGAGCGGGAGACGGGAATCGAACCCGCGTCATTAGCTTGGAAGGCTAAGGTTCTACCATTGAACTACTCCCGCAGCTCAAGAAGCCGGCTTCAAGCCGCCCGACGAGGCACAAACTCCCAACGAAAGCCGACCGCATCTGGTGGACGGGGCTGGATTCGAACCAGCGTAGGCGTAAGCCAACAGATTTACAGTCTGCCCCCTTTAGCCACTCGGGCACCCGTCCGGCAAGCGAACCACAGATTATGCCATGGAAAACGGTCCGAACGCTACCAGGTAATGGGCTCGCGCCCCTGTGAAACAAGCCAGCGATTGGCAGCACTGAAGTGCCCACAGCCGATGAAAGGCGAGGGGGGGCGCGAGGCCGACAAAGGTGAAGGGTGGTGGGCGCAAAGCACCAAATGGGTGCCGGGCAGACCCGTCAGCAGAGCCTGTGCATGAGCGCCCCAGGCCATAAAAACCTTGGACTGACCGGTTTCCGCGAGCGTCCGAATAAGCATGTGAGTGAGCGCTTCCCATCCTTTTCCGGCATGGCTGCCCGGTCGCCCTTGCTCGACCGTCAAGGCTGTGTTGAGCAGCAGTACGCCCTGACGGGCCCAGCGCTGCAAATCGCCGCTGGGCACGGATACCGATCCCAGATCCCGGTCGCACTCACGCAAAATATTGCGCAGACTCGGCGGCAGACGCAGGCCCTCAGGCACCGAGAAGGCCAGGCCCTGCGCTTGGCCGGGCCCGTGATACGGGTCCTGACCCAAAATGACTGCCCGCACTTGCTCAGGACCACACAGTTGCAGGGCCCGCAAGGGCTGCGGCGGGAAGACCACCGCGCCCGCAGCCAGGCGCGCAGAAACAAACTGGGCCAGTCGCTCACCCTCAGGGCTGGACAGAAAACGCTCCAGCACAGGCCGCCAGGCCTCGTCCACCGGCCAGCCCCCCGGATCCCAGGCCTGCAAGGACCGGGCGGCCCCCGGCGGCTGGACCGCGTCGAACAAATCTCGCGAGACGGGGGGGACGGCCGCTCGCGGCATGGCTATGGTTCAGGCAAACAGGCCGCGGAGCGCTTGCCCCGGCTCGTCGGCCCGCATAAAGGCCTCGCCCACGAGGAAAGCCTGTACGCCGGCCTCGCGCATCCGACGCACCTCGGCGGCGCTGGAGATACCCGATTCGGTAACCAGCAAACGATCGGCCGGCACGCGCGCGCGCAAGCCCAGAGTGGTCTCCAGGCTGACCTCAAAGGTTTTGAGGTTACGGTTGTTGATGCCCAGCAGCGGCGTCTTGAGGGTCAGCGCCCGATCGAGTTCTGCGCCGTCGTGCACCTCGACCAACACAGCCATGTGCAAGGACAGGGCCAGCGCTTCCAGCTCGTGCATCTGCGCATCGTCCAGACAGGCCGCAATCAGCAGCACGCAATCGGCCCCCATGGCCCGTGACTCGTAGATCTGGTAGGGGTCGACCATGAAATCCTTGCGCAGAACCGGCAAATCGCAGGAAGCGCGGGCCTGCTTGAGGTAATCCGGCTCGCCCTGAAAGAACTGGCGATCCGTGAGAATTGACAGACAGGCCGCGCCATGCTCGGCATAGCTTTGGGCGATATCGGCTGGCATGAAGTCGGGGCGCAACACGCCCTTGGACGGGCTGGCCTTCTTGATTTCGGCGATCACCGCCGCCTGCCCGGCGCTGATGCGCTGGCGCAGGGCGCCAACGAAGTCGCGTGTCAACACCCGCGACTGCGCATCGGCCCGCATCGCGGCCAGGGACTTGCGCCGCATCGCATCGGCCACTTCCTCTCGCTTGACCGCCACAATGCGCTCGAGAATGTCGCTCATGAAAAGCTCCTTCGGGCGTCAGGCTGACTTCAACCGCTGACTGGCTGCAATCAGTGCATCGAGCTTGCCACGCGCCGCCCCGCTGGAAAGAGCCTGGCGCGCCATCGCCAAACCCGCACCAATGTCAGCAGCCCTGTTGGCCGCATAAAGAGCGGCCCCAGCGTTAAGGGCCACGATGTCGGCAGCGGGCCCGGCTTGTCCCTGGAGAACAGATAGCAGCATATCGCGTGACTGCTCGGGGGTCTCAACGCGAAGGGCGCGGCCACTGGCCATGGGCAGGCCGAAGTCTTCAGGATGAATTTCGTATTCGCTGACCTGCCCGTCTTTGAGCTCGCCGACCAGAGTACCAGCCCCCAAACTGATCTCGTCCATCCCGTCCTTGCCGTAGACCACCAGCGCATGCTCAGCCCCGAGCCGCTGCAACGCGCGCACCTGAATGCCCACCAAGTCAGGGTGAAACACTCCCATCAATATGTTGGGGGCGCCAGCGGGGTTGGTCAACGGTCCGAGGATGTTGAACAGGGTGCGCACACCCAGCTCCTTACGCACCGGCGCCACATTCTTCATGGCCGGATGATGGTTGGGCGCAAACATGAAGCCTACGCCGACTTCATCGATGCACTGCGCGATGGCCTGGGGAGTCAAATGAATATTCGCCCCCAGCGCTTCCAGGACATCGGCGCTGCCGGACTTGCTACTGACACTTCGGCCGCCGTGCTTGCTGACCTTGCCGCCGGCGGCCGCCACGACGAACATGGAGCAGGTGGAAATGTTGAAGCTGTGCGAGCCATCCCCCCCGGTGCCCACCACATCAACCAGGTGCGCCCGATCGTTGACCTGAACATGGGTGGCAAATTCACGCATCACCTGCGCTGCCGCAGTAATCTCACCGATGGTTTCCTTCTTGACGCGCAGACCGGTGATAAAGGCGGCCGTCATGAGTGGCGACATCTCGCCACTCATGATCAGCCGCATGATGTGCAGCATCTCATCATGAAAGATCTCGCGATGCTCGATGGTGCGCTGAAGCGCCTCTTGCGGCGTGATTTGCAGACGTTGGGGCATGGGATGTTCTCGCTTGAAAATAGATTGTCGGTCAGGTTCGCATCAACGACGATTTTCTCAAGGGCTCGCACCAAAGAAGCGTCGGACGACCGCGATGGCATGGTCTACACCCTGCTCATCGACATCGAGGTGGGTGACCCAGCGCAAACCGACCATGCCAGTGACCAGGACCCCTTCTTTCTTGAGGTGAGCCACTAAATCGGGCCCACAGCCCTCAGCCACATCGATGAATACGATGTTGGTCTGCGCTGAGCGCAGGGTCAGTCCGGGCAAGCCCCGCAAGCCTTGGGCCAGCCGTTGCGCCAAAGCGTGGTCCTCGGCCAAGCGCGTCACATGATGCTCCAGCGCGTACAAGGCACAAGCGGCCATCAGGCCGGCTTGGCGCAAGCCGCCGCCGGCCATTTTGCGAATGCGCCGGGCACGCGCGATCAACTCGGCCGAGCCGCACAGTGCCGAGCCCATCGGGGCTCCAAGTCCCTTGCTGAAGCAAACCGAGACGCTATCGAAAAAATCAGCCATTTCTCGCAGCCGATCCAAGGCGCCCTGCCCGGGCGCTGCCGAAGCAACCGCCGCATTGAAGACGCGGGCGCCATCAAGATGCGTGCTCAGACCACGATCGCGGGCCAACTGCGTGGCCGCGCTGAGATAGGCATCGCTCATGACATGGCCGTTCCAGGTGTTTTCCAAGCACAGCAAGCGCGTGCGGGCAAAGTGTGGGTCGTCGGGCTTGATGGCCTCGGCAATGTCCGACAGCTGCATCTGTCCCTGCGCGTCCTGGGCCAGAGGCTGCGGCTGCACGCTGCCAAAGACTGCAGCCCCCCCGCCCTCAAAGCGATAGGTGTGGGCCAACTGCCCGACGATGTACTCATCGCCGCGTCCGCAGTGGGCCAAGATGCCACACAAATTACTTTGCGTGCCCGAGGGCATGAAAAGCGCCGCCTCCTTGCCGGTGAGCGCCGCCACGCGCTGCTGCAACGCATTGACCGTGGGATCGTCACCAAAAACATCATCACCCAGACTCGCCGACATCATGGCCTCGCGCATGGCGGCCGTGGGACGGGTGACGGTATCGCTTCGCAGATCAACCAGCATGAGAACCCTTTCAATCAACCAGGCCCGACGACACGAAGGACACCGGGCGGGCTGAAGTATCGGAGATCGCGCCACACCGCTTCAACGAGTCTCCACTAAACGCCTCAGACCGACTCATGAGGGCTCCAGGAAATTGCGCAGCATCGCGTATCCATGCTCGGTCAAGACGCTTTCCGGATGAAACTGCACGCCCTCGATGGCCAGGCTGCGGTGGCGTACGCCCATGATCTCGCCGTCAGCGGTCCAAGCGGTCACCGTCAAGACCGCAGGGCAACCGTTGGGGTCGATGGCCAGCGAGTGGTAGCGATTGACCGCCACCTGCTCAGGCAAGCCGGCGAAGACCCCGACCCCGGCGTGCGCAATCACGCTGGTCTTGCCATGCATCAAGGTTTTGGCGCGCACGATGCGTCCGCCAAAAGCGACGCCTATGCTTTGGTGACCCAAGCACACGCCGAGGATGGGCAGCCGGCCAGCGAAATGCGTGATGGCGGCCACGGAAATCCCGGCCTCGGTGGGCGAGCAGGGACCGGGCGATATCAGTAGTCGGTTGAAGAGCCCAGCGCGCTGACGCCGATCAAGCTCCGCAAGATCTGCCTCGTCGTTGCGCAACACGCAGACCTCGGCGCCGAGCTCTCCGAGGTACTGCACCAGGTTCCAGGTAAAGCTGTCGTAGTTGTCGATCACCAGCACCCGGGAGCCGGCCGCAACAGGCTTTTGAGCGATGGCCTCGGGCAGCGGTGCACAAGACAGCGCGATCACTGTAAGCCCTCCTCGACCCGTTCGCTGGCCCGCAGAAGGGCGCGCGCTTTGGCCTCCGTCTCCTGCCATTCAAGCTCGGGCACCGAATCGGCCACGATACCTGCTGCCGCCTGCACATACAGGACCTGATCCTTGATGATGCCGGTGCGAATGGCAATGGCCACATCCATATCGCCGGCGTAGCTGATGTAGCCACACGCCCCGCCATAGGGACCGCGTTTGCTCGGCTCGAGCTGATCGATCAATTCCATCGCATGCACCTTGGGCGCCCCTGTGAGAGTGCCGGCCGGGAAAGTGGCCTTGAGTACATCCATCGGACTTACGCCCTCCTTCAGCAGGCCCTCGACATTGCTGACGATATGCATCACATGGCTGTAGCGTTCAACCGCGAAGGCCTCGGTCACCTTGACCGTGCCAACCTGGGCCACGCGACCGATGTCATTGCGGGCCAGGTCGATCAGCATCACATGCTCGGCCCGCTCCTTAGGGTCGGCCAACAACTCGACCTGCGCGGCCTCGTCGAGCTCGGGCGTGGCCCCGCGCGGCCGGGTACCAGCCAGCGGCCGTATGGTGAGCTTGGTACCGTGCGCCAGCGTCTCCTGGCGCACCAAAATCTCGGGGCTGGCACCGACCACCTGAAAATCACCAAAGTGGTAGTAGTACATGTAAGGGCTGGGATTGAGCGATCGCAATGCCCGGTACAGTGACAGCGGCGATGCGGTATAGCGCTTGCTCAAGCGTTGCGCCACTTGAACCTGCATGAAATCGCCAGCAGCAATCAGGGTCTTGGCCCGCTCGACCGCGGCCAAATAACGGTCTTTGGAAAACTCACGCTGGACCGGATGGGCATCGCAAGGGCGTACCTGGGGCGCGCTGACGGGATACCGCAGCTGCTGGACCAGTTGCTCAAGGCGCCGCCCAGCCTGGGCGTAAGCCTCGGGCTGACCCGGGTCAGCGTAGACGATGAGATAGAGCTTGCCCGACAAGTTATCGATGACGGCCAGCTCCTCGCACTGCAAGAGCATGATGTCGGGGCAACCGAGAGTGTCGGGCGGACAGCTGGCGGCCAGGCGCGGCTCGATGTAGCGTACCGTGTCATAGCCGAAATAACCGGCCAGTCCGCCGCAAAAACGCGGCAACCCCGCGCGCAAGGCCACCTTGAACCGGCGCTGGTAGGCCGCGATGAAGTCCAGTGGGTTGTCTCGCGAAGACTCCACCACTTGCCCATCGGTGACCACCTCGGTGATCTGTGCCGCACCGAAATCGCGGGAGCGCACAAAGGTACGCGCGGGCAGTCCAATGAAGCTGTAGCGGCCAAAACGCTCGCCACCGACCACCGATTCAAGCAAGAAACTGAGGCGGCCCTCATTCTGGCTGCGGGCCAGCTTGAGGTAGAGAGACAGCGGCGTCTCCAGGTCTGCAAAGGCTTCGAGCAGAAGCGGGATGCGGTTGTAACCCTGCTGGGCAAGGCTTTTGAATTCCGGTTCGGACAACATGAGGCGGACTTTCTTCGCAAGGACGGACGGCTCGACAGCCGTGACGACACAAAGGGGCCAGACGAAGGGGCTCGCACGGGCGAGCTCCCTCCAGGAGGGGCGCCGGCCAAAGAAGAAAGGAGGGAACCGCTTGGCGCAAGCCCTGCTTGAGGGCATGCGCAGAGACTTCAGCCGCGCCGAGTCGGGCAGCGACGCCAGGGCCAAGCTCCCCGGTCGCCTGACCCCGTCGAAACAATGCGGTGAATGAACATCTCGGTAGTTTAGCAAAGGCGCGCGCGCTGCGCGGTCCAGAAAGGCTCAAGCCACATCGACCGCGCCCTCTTCGCTGTTGAGCGCCAGCTCAGGCACAGGCAGTGCAGTTGGCACGCGGTTGCGCAGCGACTCCAGTCGATAACCGAGGCTGTAAACCGAGCTGAGTCGGAAGCCATTTTCTGGACGCAGATCGAGCTTGACCCGCAGACGCGAAATGTGCGTATCCAGCGTGCGCGAAACCGCATCGGCCTGTCCGCCCCAAACGCTTTCTTGCAGGTATTTCCGCGACAACAGTTCGCCCAGTCGCGAAAACAAAAGATAGGCGAGCTCGTACTCGCGATGCTTGAGCTCGATGAGCTCGCCTTTGATTGTCAAGGTTTTGGCCTTTTGATCAAAGACATAGTCGCCAGAGACCAGCACCTCACCGGTCTGGTCCGGGTAAGCGCGCCGTAGCAGCGCGTGCAGTCGAGCCAGCAGTTCGGGAACCCGAACCGGCTTGCACATGTAGTCGTCGGCACCGGCCTTGAGCGCCTCGACCAGGTCAGCCTCATCGACATGGCAGGTGACAAACAGCACCGGCACCCGGGCCTTGATGTTGGCGCGGGCCCAACGCGTGACCTCCAGGCCCGACATATCGGGCAGATTCCAGTCGAGGATCAACAAATCGAAGTTCTCTCGACGCAGTTCGCGCAAGAGAGCTTCGGCGGTCGAGAAGGAATGACAAACATGACCCAATGCGATCAGGAAAGAATTCATCCAATCGCGCTGGCTTTCATCGTCCTCAAGAACAGCGATTCGCATGGCCGGGCTCCGTGTTGTGAAAAAAAATTGTCAATGAGCCGGGATGTTAGTTTTTCCTAATCGAAATGTTGATCCTTGGAGTCGGGTGAAGGACGAAAAACCTCAATTTTTTTCTATATTTAACAAATAAAGGCGGTCCGCAGACGGCGGTCGACACCGTCGGGATGACCTTAGCCCGTCCGTAGACGCGCACGCATGCCGGCAATCACCGCCCCGTAATCAGGCTGGCCAAAGATGGCACTGCCGGCCACGAAGGTGTCGGCGCCGGCGGCGGCCACCTGGGCAATGTTGTCCAGCTTGATTCCGCCATCGACCTCCAGGCGTATGTCCTTGCCGCAGGCGGTGATGCGCCGACGCGCCGCCTCGATCTTGCGCAGCGCCGAGTCGATGAAGCTCTGGCCCCCAAAGCCAGGGTTGACGCTCATGATGAGGATCAGATCGATGTCGTCGATCAGCCAATCGAGCACATCCAGGGGCTCGGCCGGATTGAAGGTCAGGCCTACCCGACAGCCGGCCGACTTGATCGCCTGCACGCTGCGATGCACATGCGCTGACGCATCGGGATGGAAGCTGATCAGGTCGGCCCCGGCTTGCGCAAAAGCGCCGGCCAAGGCATCGACCGGTTGCACCATCAGGTGCACATCGATAGGCACTGCCTGGCCTTGTGCGGTACGCGCATGGGGCCGCAGCGCGCTGCAGACCATGGGACCAAACGTTAAATTGGGAACGTAATGGTTGTCCATGACATCAAAGTGAATCCAGTCGGCACCGGCCTCGATGACCTTTCGCACCTCCTGGCCTAAACAGGAAAAGTCGGCCGAAAGAATGGAGGGGGCGATACGGTAGGTCATGGCAGGTCAGTGTCAAAACAACGACGCTCGATTGTGCAGCAGCGCGCCTGAACGCCGAAAACCCGGCCCGGACCGGGGCCGATAAGATGCGGGCATGTCCAAGTACCGAATCGCGTGTCAGGCCCTGCCCCTTTTCCTGCCCGATCAATCCGACCCACAGGCCGGGCTTTATGGCTTTGCCTACACCGTGACCATCACCAACACCGGCGAGGTCCCGGCCCAGCTTATCGCGCGCCACTGGATCATCTGCGATGCCCAGGGCCTGCGCGAGGAGGTCAAGGGACTGGGGGTGGTGGGGCAGCAGCCCTTGCTGCGCCCGGGCGAATCCTTTCAATACACCAGCGGCTGCCGCTTGCGAACTGGCAGCGGCACCATGCATGGCCGTTATTTTTTTGTGGCTGAGGACACGACTCAGTTCGAGGCCGAGATACCCTTGTTCGTGCTGGAGGCGGGTCCCGCCACCGGTCCGCGGGTGGTTCACTGACACCGTCGGAGCCCGCCGCTCCTATGCTTGAGGCCATGGGCGAATTTGACCTGATCGCACGCTATTTTTCGCGGGCGCCCCGCAGGGCCTTGGTGGGTGTGGGCGACGACTGCGCCTTGATCGAGCCCAAGCCCGGCACGCAAATGGCCATTTCCTGCGACATGCTGGTGGCCGGACGCCACTTCTTGGACAATGTGGCGCCGCGCAAGCTCGGGCACAAGGCGCTGGCGGTCAATCTGAGCGATCTGGCCGCCTGCGGGGCCAAGCCTCTGGCCTTTACCCTGGCCCTGTCCCTGCCCAGCCTCGACGAGGGCTGGCTGGCCGAGTTTTCCACCGGACTGATGCGATTGGCCGATGCCCATGACTGCGAGCTCATCGGCGGCGACACCACCGCCGGACCACTGAACCTGTGCATCACCGTCTTCGGGGAGGTGCAGGGTTCGGCCCTGCTGCGCAGCGGCGCGCGCGCGGGCGACGATCTGTATGTCAGCGGACACCTTGGCGATGCCCGGCTGGCGCTTCGCGCCTTGACCGGACGGTTGCACCTGCCCCCTGATCTGCTGACCCAGACGCGCGATCGGCTGGAGCAACCCGAGCCCCGCATCGCGCTGGGCTTGGCGCTACGCGGATGGGCCAGCGCGGCGATCGACCTGAGCGACGGTTTGGCGGGCGATCTCGGCCATATGCTCAAGGCCTCAGGGGTGGGCGCCACCCTGGAGGGACCGACCCTGACCGGGCTGCTGCAAGCCCAAAGCCATCCGCAGTGGTCGCAGATCAGCCCACCGGTGCAAGCGCTCGACGAAGTCCTCGCCGGCGGTGACGACTACGAGCTGGCCTTCACCGCCCCCCCAGCCCTGCGCGACCGGATTGATCAAGCCGCGAAAAGCAGCCAAACACCCGTCACCCGCATCGGCCGTATCGACACACAAACCGGGCTGCGCCTGATCGACGCCGAGGGCAGAACTCAGCCGGTGACCCAGCTGTCGTTTGACCACTTCAAAGCGGGCTGACACATCATGCAAATGGAAACAAAGTTTGTCAGCGACCGACCGCCCCTCCTTCGACCGGGGGTGAGGTTTTTGCTGGCCCATCCAGCGCACTTCATCGCCCTGGGTGGCGGTGCAGGTCTGGCCACGATCGCCCCCGGCACCGTCGGAACGCTCTGGGCGTGGCTGGCCTTTCTGGCCTTGGACCTGTACCTGACTGAAGTACAACTGGGTCTGCTCATTGCTGCCGCGCTGCCCGTCGGCTGGTGGGCTTGTACCGTTACCGCACAGCATATGGGTCTGGCCGATTCGAGCCATATCGTCTGGGATGAGGTCGTCGCGTTCTGGATCGTGCTGTGGTTAGTCTTGCCCGCCGGGCTGGCCATGCAGGCCTTGGCCTTTGCCCTGTTTCGCTTCTTCGACGCGGTCAAGTTCGGACCTGTGGCCTGGGCCGACCGGCATTTCAAAGGACTCGGCCCACGAGGCGGACTGGGTATCCTGCTGGATGATTTGGTGGCTGCCTTGTGCACCCTGGTGGTGCTGGCCTTCTGGACTTTCTTGCGCCCATGACACATCCTCAGGTTCTTGAGCTGGCCGGCCTGCTGCGAGAGCGCGGCTGGATGCTGGTCACTGCGGAAAGCTGTACAGGGGGCCTGATAGCAGCCGCCTGTACCGATCTGCCGGGCTCGAGCGAGTGGTTCGAGCGCGGCCTGGTGAGCTATTCCAACGCAGCTAAAAATGAGTTGTTGGGCGTACCGACTGAATTGATCGCCGCGCACGGCGCGGTCAGCGAGGCGGTGGTGCGGGCCATGGCCGATGGCGCCCTGCGTCACGCGAAGGCGCAAGTTAGCCTGGCGGTGACCGGCGTGGCCGGCCCCGCGGGAGGCAACGCTGACAAACCCGTGGGCACCGTCTGGTTTGCCTGGGCCTGGGCCGGTCGCCTCGAGAGTCAGCGCCAGCAGTTCGCAGGCGATCGCGCCGAGGTGCGACGCGCCACCGTCGAGCACGCGCTGCGGGGGCTGACGCAGCGACTCAAGTCGGCGACGGCTTGAGCGCCCGGGCTCACACCGAAAAACGGTACTCAATCCGTCCGCGCACCCGATCACCGGGCTGGCAGATGCAGGACGGGAACAGTGGCTGGTTGGGCGCATCAGGAAACTGCTGAGGCTCCAGGCACAGCGCAGCGCCGCTGCGGTAAACCCGGCCGTGCTTGCCGGCGTGGCGCGGCAGTTGCCCGTCCATGGCGGCACCACTGTAGAACTGCAAGCTCGGGGTGTCCGCCCACAGCTCCAAAACAATACCGCTACCGGGCGCGCGCAAACGGGCCTGCACATGCAGGGCACCTGCGGGTCCCCGCGTGCGATACGCATGATCGAAGCCGGGCACCGAACCGATCTCGAGCTGCACATGCCCCTGGGCCAGCGCTTGGCGCAGCGAGCGCGGCCGCCGGAAATCAAAGGCCGTGTCCTGCACCGACGCGAAATACCCGCGGGGTATGCGCGCGGGATCGACGGGCACAAACTCATCGGACACTATCTGCAACTCGTGATCCAAGGCGCTGTCGGCATCGTGGCCTTCCAGGTTAAAGAAGGGATGGGCCGTCAGACTCAGCGGCGTGGCGGCACCGGTCACCGTGGCCTCGTAGCCCAGGATAAGCCGGGCCCCTTCGAGCCGGTACTCCAGCACAACATCGACATCGCCAGGAAAACCATCGTCTGCGCTGCTCAAGCGCCCATGCAGCTGCAGCCGGTCCTGCGCGTGCATCCCGACCTGAAAGACCCGGTGACGCGTGCCGGCCGGTCCGCCATGCAGGCAGTGCGGCCCCTCATTGGCGGGCACGCGATACTTGCGCCCGCCCAGCTCAAAACGACTTTTAGCAATGCGGTTGGCATAGCGACCGATGAAGGCCCCCATCGACGGCATGCCCAGAAGCAGCTGCTGCAGACTGTCATGACCGAGCACCACATCGCGTGGCTGCCCGAGTCGGTCCGGCACGATGAGTTCGAGCAGGCGGGCGCCGTGGTTGCAAAAGGCCGCCTGCAAATGCGTGGACTGCAGGCGGTAAAGACCGACCGCCTGACCCTCGATCCGGCCAACAAATGCATCGGGGCTGAGCAGAGGCAGCGCCACGGACCGCACTCAGGTGATGGGGGCCGGATTGAAGAGCACCAAAGCGTTGTGCAGCTTCCAGTGCTCGGCCCAGGTGCGCTTGCCACTGGCCACCTCGAGCAGCAGATCGAAGAGCTCGCGGCCCGCCTGCTCCACGCTGATTTGGCCGTCCGCAATGCGCCCGGCATTGACATCCATCAGATCGTGCCAACGCCGAGCCAGATCGGTGCGGGTGGCGACCTTGACCACCGGACAGGCCTGCAAGCCGTAGGGCGTGCCTCGGCCCGTCGTGAAGACATGCAGATTCATGCCCGCAGCCAATTGCAGCGTGCCGCAAATAAAGTCGCTGGCCGGCGTCGCCGCAAAAACCAGACCGCGCTGATCAGGGCGCAGCTTTTCCCCGGGGGGTAGCACATGCGAAATGGCGGCACTGCCGCTCTTGACAATGGAGCCCATGGCTTTCTCAACGATGTTGGACAAGCCCCCGGCCTTGTTACCGGGCGTGGTGTTGGCACTGCGATCGACCTGGCCTCGGTGCAAGTACTGGTCGTACCAGGCCAGTTCACGCACGATGGCCTGAGCCACCTCAGGCGATGCCGCCCGCGCAGTCAGCTGATCGACGGCATCGCGCACTTCAGTGTTTTCAGAGAACATCACCGTGGCACCCGCGCGAACCAGCAAATCGGCCAGGGCACCGACCGCAGGATTGGCCGTCACGCCCGAGAGCGCATCGCTGCCGCCGCACTGCACACCCACCACCAGCGCGCTGGCCGGCACGGTCTGACGCCGGCGCGCATTGAGACGCTCCAGATGCGGCCGGGCGCTGAGCACGATGTCATCGATCATGGACGCAAAGCCGATATGGTGCGCATCCTGCAGACACACCGCGTGCAGTGTGGTCTGCCCGGCGGCGACCATTGGAATGCTGCCGGCCGGCAGCAGGCGTTCAGGCTGGAGCTTTTCACACCCAAGGCTGACCACCATGACCTCGCCACCAAAATTCGGGTTGAGCGAGATATGCCGCAAGGTGCGTATGGGAATTTCGGCGCCCGGCGCATCGATGGCGACACCGCAGCCGTAGCTGTGCTCCAGCGCCACCACCCCATCGACCTGCGGATACAGCGGCAGCAGTTCTCGGCGGATGCGGTCAGCGGCAATATCGACCACGCCGGCAACGCATTGCACGGTGGTGGTGATGGCCAGCAGATTGCGAGTACCGACTGAGCCATCGGCATTGACATAGCCCTCGAAGGTGTGGCCCTGCAGAGGCTCCAAAGCCGGTCGGATTGCGCTGGCCAAAGGCAGGCCCTCCAGCGAACACGCCGCTGGCATTCGCAGCAAGCATTCATGCACCCAGCGGCCAGGCTCGATCTGCTGCAGGGCGTAGGCGATGGGGACCTGGTAACGCCGCACCGCCTGCCCGGCCTCGATGGGCTGCAGAGATACCTTATGCCCCTGCGGCACCTTCTCGCGCAAGATCAGTCCGGCCCCCACGCACCCCGCCTCGATCACCGTGCCAGCAGGCAATCCCCCCTCGTTGGCGACGATGGCCACATTGTCCTCAGGATGCATGCGCAACAGGAGCGGCGCCGTCATGGTGGGAGCACCTCGATCCAGCTGGGGTTGCGGCCCAGGGACAGACGCTGCGTCAGCTCAAGGACACCGGTCTGCGCATCGATGCGATAGGCCGACACATGGTGCGAGAGTTGCCCGACAACAAGCACCTGATCGCCGCCACACACGGCCATGCCACGCGGCTGCGCTTCGGTCGCGAGGTGTCCCAGCTTGCGCAAACGGCCCCCCTGATGCGTCACTTCGAACATCGCCAGGGTGCTGCTGGTGCGCTCGCTGGCGTAGAGAAACCGACCGTCCGGCGTCAGGTGCAAGTCGGCCGCCCAGGGCTTGCCGCCAAAGCCCGGCGGCAGCAGGCCGTGGGTGTCCCGCAGCTGCATTTGCCCCGATCCGGGATCGAAGGCCAGCACCTGGACCGTTGCATCGAGCTCATTGAGCAGATAAACATGATCGCCGTGGAAGCGCAGGTGGCGCGGCCCGGCCCCCGGCGCGCTCGACCAGGCGGGCTGGTCGGCGGGTGTAAGTCGGCCGGTCTGCGCATCAAAGGCAAATCGCAGCACCTGGTCAGCCCCCAAACAGGCAACCAACACATGCCGATTGGAAGGCGCGGCCACGATGCAATGCGCATGAAGACCGGTGGGCAAGACCTGCTCAGGCGCGCCCACCTGCCCCTGCTGGCCAATCGGACTGACCGAAACCTGATGACCGTGGTACGAAGCGGCCAAGAGAAAGCGCCCACTTTGATCCAGGCCGATGTACGCCATACTGGCCGGCAAAGGGGCCTGGCCCGTCAGCTCAAGCCGGCCGGCTCGCCGGTCGAGTTGCAAGGTCAGGACCGCCAGGGGGTCGCTGCGCCGGGCCACATAGACATACTGACCACAGGGGCTGTGTGCCATCGGCATGAGCTGGCCGCCCAGGTCCAGCGTCTGGTGCCACTCCAGACGGCCCAGGTCGCCTCGCGCCAGCAAACTTATCTGGCCGCTGTCAGCGTTGGAGACGCAGACCCAATACACGGCGCTCACAGTCCCATGATGCGCGGCAGCCACAGCGAAAGCCACGGCACATAGGTGACCATCATCAGCACCATCAGAAGGGCGACAAAGAAGGGCAGCATAGCCTGGGTAATGACGCCTATCTTGAGCTTGGAAATTGCGCTCCCGACAAACAACACCGAGCCCACGGGAGGCGTGATCAGGCCGATACCGAGATTGACCATCATGATCATGCCAAAGTGCACCGGGTCAACGCCCATGAGCTTGACCACGGGCAACAAGATCGGCGTGAGGATGAGGATCAGGGGCGCCATGTCCATAAGGGTGCCGAGGAACAGGAGCAGGATGTTGATCAACGCCAGGAGTACATACTTGTTGGCCGAAATATCTGTCAAGAAGCCGGTGACCTTCATCGGAATCTGCATCATGGTCATGATGTAACCAAACGCGGCCGCAAATCCTATGAGGATCATCACGATGGTCACCGTCTTGACCGTGCGGTGCACCAGCTTGGGCAGATCGCGCCACTTGTAGTCGCGGTAGATGAACATGGTGACAAAGAAGGCCCAGACCACCGCGATCGAGGCCGATTCGTTGGCAGTGAAGACCCCGCTGAGGATGCCCCCGAGAATGATGACCATGGTCATCAGGCCCCACAGGGCCTCCACGCTGATGCGCAAGGCCTCGCGCAAGGGCACCGCCCTCTCTTTAGGATAGCCGTGACGGTGCGCCTTCCACAGGCACAAGACGGCCAGCGTCAGCCCCAGCAAGAGGCCGGGCAGCACACCGGCCATAAAGAGAGCAGCAATCGAAACCGAGCCGCCGGCCGCAAGCGAATAGAGCACCGCATTGTGGCTGGGCGGGATGAGGATGGCCTGAACCGAGCCGCTGACGGTCACGGCTGTCGCAAACGGCCGCGGGTAGCCCTTCTTCTCCATCTCGGGAATGAGCACCGAGCCTATGGAGGCCGTGTCGGCCACCGAGGAGCCGGAGATCGCGCCAAAGAAAGTGGAGGCCATGATATTGACCAGCGACAGTCCACCGCGCACAAAGCCGACCAACACGCCAGCAAAAGCGACCAGACGGCGCGCCATGCCGCCTTCGGCCATGATGGCGCCGGCCAACACAAAAAAGGGAATGGCCAGCAAGGAAAATTTGTTCACGCCAGCGCCTATCTGGATCATGACCGCATCGAGCGGCAGGTCGATCCATAGGGCGCCAATCAGCGCGGCCAAGCCCAGGCAGTAAGCCACTGGCAAGCCGATAAGCATGAGCAGCACAAAGCTGCCAATCAAGACGAAGGCGTCCATCAGCGCGCTCCCTCATCAGCCTGGAGGCCAGGCGGGTGGTCCTCCTCGTAGCGCATCAGGCGTCGCTCATGCTGCGGCCCCACCCAGAAGCGCTCGACCACAAACAGCAGCGTGGCCAGGCTGCCAAGCGGTAGCGAGGCGTAGGTCACCCCGACGGGCAGCCAGGGCAGCTCGCTAATGGTCTGCCCCATGGTGCCCAGCGAAAGACGCGCGCCGTACCAGACCACAAAGCTACAAACCAGCATCATCAGCCCATCCACCAGCACCCGCGAAAACCGCTGCAGGGATGCGGGCAACACATCGGTGAGCAGACTCACTGCGATATGTCCGTTGGCTCTGTAGGTGGCCGCCGCCCCGAGGAATGTGAAGACCATCATCAGCAAGATAGCGATCGGCTCGGGCCACTGCGAGCCGGTACCCAGGACATAGCGGGTGAAAACCCCCCAGGGGATGATGAGGGACATCATGACGATGGCCGCTCCGGCGCTCCAGATACAGGCCAAGTACACCGTATCCATCAACGCGACATAGGTCTTCTTCATGGGGGCTGGGGTCAGATGACTCAAAGTACGACGACCCCAACCGAAGGGCCGGGGTCGTCGCCGGGTCGAGCGTGGATGGGTCTCAGCGAACGGCTGCGATGCGCTTCATCAGATCAGCGTACTGCGCGCCGTATTTGGCGCGAACAGGCGCGGTGGCCTCAAAGAAAGGCCGGTTGTCAATCTCGATGAACTCGACACCTTCGGCCTTGAGCTTGGTGGTGTAGTCGGCCACAGCAGCATCCCAGAGCTTGCGCTGCTCCATTTGAGCTTCGCGACCGAGGCGCTTGAACAGGGCTTGATCCGCCGGTGACAGACGATCCCAGGCCACTTTGGACATCACCAAAATCTCAGGAATGATCAGATGGTTGGTTTGCGTGTAGTACTTGGCGCCAGCCTTGAAATGGTTGGCGGTGTAGAGGCTGGGCGGATTGTTTTCAGCCCCATCAACCACACCCGTCTGCAAGGCCGTGAAGACCTCGCCGTAGCCCATGCTGATGCCGTTGCCACCCATGGCATTCATGGTGTCGACAAACAGGGGGTTGCCCATCATGCGAATTTTCTGGCCCTTGAGGTCTTCGGGCTTACGCACCGGCTTTTTGGTGTAGAGGCTGCGCGAGCCCCCGTCCATCCAGGCCAGGGCCACCATGCGGGCTGGGGAGGCGCTGATCTTGTCGAGCAACTCCTGGCCAATCGGCCCGTCAATGACGGCGCGCATGTGGGCGATGTCGCGGAACACGAAAGGCATGTTGAACACATTGACATCGGGCACCACCGGGCCGACCGGACCGAGCGAGGTGCGCAGCAGGCCGATCGCCCCGACCTGGGTTTGCTCAATCATGGCCTTCTCGTCACCGAGCACGCTGCCCGGGAACATTTGGAACTTGATCCGGCCATTGGTGGCCGCGTCCATTTTCTTGCCCATACTCTCCACCGCCACCACCGTGGGATAGCCCTGTGGATGCACATCGGCAGCCTTGATCACCGTCTGGGCATGGGCCCAGCTGCTGGCCAGCACTGCGGCCAAGGGCCAGGCCATCATGAGTCTGCGGATTTTCATTGCGTCATCTCCTTGGCGCCCGGGGCGCTGTTAACGGTTCTTTTGGTCGGACCTCAGGCAGTGGGCCCACACGGATCGAGGACTTTTGCTGCAAGCTTAGTACATGCCCTAACATCAGTCATCGTACAACAATGATACATTCAGGCTCCGTCTTTCATGAACTGTGGTTAACCCTGATGCAACGGCCGCCGCGCAAAACCTTATCGGCCGATCTGGCGAGCAACCTGATCGAGCGTATTCGCTCGCGCGAGCTGCCGCCCGGCGGAAAACTGCCCACCGAGCAGGACTTCATGCACTCGCACAAGGTCAGCCGGACTGTGGTGCGCGAGGCGCTGTCGCACCTGCAAGCCGCCGGTCTGGTCGAAACCCGGCATGGGGTGGGCACTTTTGTACGCGTCCCCGCAGAGGCGCCGGCGTTTCGCGTGAGCCCGGATCAGCTGGGCACCCTGCGCGAAGTAATTGCACTGCTGGAGTTTCGCATCAGCGTCGAAACTGAAGCGGCCGCACTGGCCGCCCAACGCCGGCACGAGGACAACCTGATCGAAATGCGCAGAGCACTGGATGACTTTCATCATTCATTGGAGGAGGGTACAGACGCAGTGGGTGCTGACTTTAACTTTCATCGGGCGGTGGCGCGTGCCAGCCAAAACCACCACTTCGTCGACCTGATTGGCTCGCTCGGCTTGGGCGTCATCCCGCGCCGCCGGCTTAACACCCCCACCCTCGTGAGCCCGGACCGCCAGGCCTACCTGCGCCGGGTCAACTTGGAGCACGAGAGTATCTACAACGCCATTGCGACGCAGGATGCAGAGGCTGCCCGGGCGGCGATGCGCACCCATCTGTCCAACAGCCGCGACCGCCTGCGGCGCGGGGAGCCGTCGGGCGCCTGACCCGCGACCTCGCCTGGGGTTTCCACCAGACTCCAGAACGCCATTAAGTTGTACGATGTCTGACGTTTAAATTCCTAAAACCGTGACCGCCTCTACACCCCTGATCAAGCGCCTGCAAGTCATTGCAGTGGCCGGTCACGACAGCATGCTGCTCAATCTAAGCGGCGCGCACGGACCGTTCTTTACCCGCAACCTGCTCATCCTGACCGACTCGGCCGGCCGCACCGGAGTCGGCGAAGTGCCCGGCGGCGAAAAGATACGCCAGACCCTGGCCGACGCCGCCGACCTGATCGAAGGCCAGCCGGTCGGCCACTACCAGCGGCTGCTCAATGCCATGCGCGCCCGCTTTGCCGACCGCGACTTGAGTGGCCGCGGGCAGCAGACCTTTGATCTGCGGGTGGCCATTCATGCCGTCACCGCCGTCGAAAGCGCTCTGCTCGATCTTCTGGGTCAGCATCTGGATGTCCCGGTCTGCGCCCTGCTCGGTGAAGGCCAGCAACGCGATCAAGTGCGCATGCTCGGCTATCTCTTTTATATCGCTGACCGCCGAAAGACTGACCTGCCCTATCGCAGCACCGCGCAAGACGATCACCCCTGGTTTGCGCTGCGCGACGAAGAAGCGCTCACGCCAGAGGCGGTCGTGCGCCTGGCCGAGGCGGCGCAGGACCGCTACGGCTTTGAGGACTTCAAACTCAAAGGCGGAGTGCTGCGCGGCCAGGCCGAGGTCGAGGCCATCGTAGCCCTGCACGAACGGTTCCCCAAGGCGCGCATCACCCTCGACCCCAACGGAGGCTGGCTTCTCAAAGATGCGGTTGGTTTGCTGCGCAACCTGCACGGCGTGCTGGCCTATGCCGAAGACCCCTGCGGCGCTGAAGGCGTGTTTTCCGGTCGCGAGGTGATGGCCGAATTCCGGCGCGCCACCGGTCTGCCGACGGCCACCAACATGGTGGCCACCGACTGGCGCGAAATGGCTCACAGCCTGGCGCTGCAGTCGGTGGACATCCCGCTGGCCGATCCGCATTTTTGGACGCTACAGGGCTCGGTCCGGGTGGCACAGCTGTGCCAAATGCATGGCCTGACCTGGGGCTCCCACTCCAACAACCACTTCGATGTCTCGCTGGCGATGTTCACGCACTGCGCCGCCGCCGCCCCGGGCCAGATCACCGCCATCGATACCCACTGGATCTGGCAGGATGGACAGTTCCTGACGCGCAATCCCCTGCAAATTCGCGATGGACTGGTCCAAGTGCCCAAGCGCGGCGGACTGGGCATCGAGCTCGACATGGACGCAGTGATGCGAGCGCATGCCCTCTATAGGCAGCACGGCCTTGGCGCGCGCGATGATGCGCTGGCCATGCAATACCTGATCCCCGGCTGGACCTTCAACCCCAAACAACCCTGCATGGTCAGGCCCTGAAGTCCCGCACTCACATCAACGGAGCTGACATGAAACTCGGATTCATCGGCCTGGGCATCATGGGATCGCCCATGGCCGGTCATTTGCTGGCCGCTGGACATGAGGTCTACGCGCAGTCGCGCAGCGGCGTGCCGCAGGCCCTCAAAGAAGCGGGTGCGCGCCCCTGCGCCAGCGCCACCGAAGTGGGCAAGCAGGCCGACATCATCTTCACAATGGTTCCCGACACGCCACATGTAGAGGAGGTGTTGCTCGGCGCGCAGGGGCTTGCTCACGGCCTGAGTGCCGGCAAGACCGTGGTCGACATGAGCTCGATCTCGCCGATCGCCACCAAGACCTTTGCTCAGCGCATCCAGGCTCTGGGCTGTGACTACCTCGATGCGCCGGTCTCCGGCGGCGAGGTGGGGGCCAAAGCGGCAAGTCTGACCATCATGGTGGGGGCCAGCGAGGGCGCCTTTGAGAGAGTCAAGCCGCTGTTCGAATTGATGGGCAAGAACATCACCCATGTTGGCGCAATCGGCGACGGTCAGACCTGCAAGGTGGCCAACCAGATCATCGTCGCCCTCAATATCGAGGCGGTGGGCGAAGCTCTCTTGTTTGCTGCCAGGGCCGGGGCGGATCCGGCCAAGGTGCGGCAGGCCCTGATGGGCGGCTTTGCCGCCAGCCGCATTCTGGAGGTCCATGGTGAGCGCATGATCAAGCGCACCTTCAACCCGGGCTTTCGCATCGAGCTCCACCAGAAGGATCTCAAGCTTGCCCTGGAGGGCGCTCACGCTCTGGGGCTGTCTCTGCCCCACACCGCCAGCGCCCTGCAGCTGATGAACAGTTGCACAGCCCACGGCGGCGGTCAGCTCGATCACTCCAGCCTGGTGCGGGCCTTGGAAATCGCGGCCAACTTTCAGCTCGCGCAAGGCTGAGAGGACCTGATGCGAGCGGCTATCAGCAGGGTGCGTGACGATGCAGCGCAGGCCCGGGGGGTGATCCGCGCATGACCCAGCGTGAACTCTTGCGCGCCCTGTTCGAGGCGGCCATCGCCTCGGCACAGCCTTCAGTAGCTCTGCCGCCGCACTTGCCCGAGCCAGCCTCCATCAAAGGACGGCTGATCGTGATCGGTGCCGGCAAGGCCTCGGCCGCCATGGCGCGCGCCGTCGAAACACATTGGGCCGCACACGCCGACCGGATCAGCGGCTTGGTCATCACCCGCCACGGCTACAGCGTGCCCTGCGAGCGCATCGAGATCGTCCAGGCCTCACATCCGGTACCGGACCAGGCCGGTCTGCAGGCTGCAGCACGAATCGCCGCCTTGGTGCAGGGCCTCAGCGCAGACGACTTCGTGCTGTGCCTGCTCTCAGGGGGCGGCTCGGCGCTGATGCCGGCACCGGCAGAAGGTCTGAGCCTGACGGACAAGCAGTCGATCAACAGCGAACTGCTCAAGAGCGGCGCCTCGATCGGAGAAATCAATTGCGTACGGCGCCACTTGTCCACACTCAAGGGAGGCCGGCTGGCGGCGCTGTGCCAGCCGGCACGGGTGCTGACCCTGCTGATTTCCGATGTGCCAGGCGACGAACTCACCGATATCGCATCAGGCCCCACCGTTGCCGACCCGAGCACTTGTGCCGATGCACTGGCCGTCCTCCGGCGCTACCGCATCACGGTGCCCGAGGTGGTCCGCACTCTGCTCGAGAGCGGGCGGGGCGAGACCCTCAAACCGGGAGACCCGCGTCTGTCACGCTGCCAGACGCGCTTGATCAGCTCGCCACAAATCGGCCTGGAGGCGGCGGCTCGAGTGGCCCGGCAGGCCGGCTACGCTGTCGGCATCCTGGGTGACAGCCTGGAAGGCGAGGCACGCGAAGTGGGCCGGGTTTTGGCCGGCATCGCGCTACAGACGGCCCGTTATAGGCAACCCTTGCCGCCGCCCTGCATCCTGCTATCGGGGGGTGAGACGACGGTGACCGTACGCGGCCAGGGCCGCGGAGGCCGCAATGTGGAGTGCCTGCTCGCCCTGGCACTGTCACTCAAGGGGCAGGCCGGTATCTGGGCCCTGGCCGGAGACACCGACGGCGTCGATGGCGCCGAGGAGATCGCTGGTGCCCTCATCGCGCCCGATACGCTCGAGCGAGCGCGAGCGATCGGCGTAAGCGCAGCGGCGCGGCTCGATGACAACGATGGTCATGGTTTTTTCGGCGCCCTGGGCGACTCGATCATCACCGGCCCGACACTGACCAATATCAACGACTTCCGCGCGATTCTGATCGAGAAAACCTGACCACGGAGAGAAACAAATGGACCTGCCCATCAATCATTTCAAGCGTGCCCTGCGCGAGGGCCGGCCGCAAATCGGTTTGTGGTCGCACCTGTGCCATCCGGTCAGTGCCGAGGTCCTGGGCTATTGCGGCTTTGACTGGATGGTGCTGGACATGGAGCATTCGCCCAACGAGCTGCCCGAGGTCCTGGGCCAGTTGCAAGCCCTGGGAAACAGCCCCACCATGCCCGTCGTGCGGCCGCCCTGGAACGACATGGTCACCTTCAAGCGCCTGCTCGACATCGGGGCGCAGACGCTCATCGTCCCCTATATCCAGAATGCCGATGAAGCGCGGCAGGCGGTGGCCTACACCCGCTATCCGCCGCACGGGGTGCGCGGCTATGCCGGGGCACCGCGTGCCAGCGGCTATGGGCGCATCAAGGACTATGCCAAACGATGCGCCGATGAGATCTGCCTGCTGCTGCAAATCGAAACTCTGGAGGGGCTCAAGCATCTGGAGGCCATCGCCCAGATCGAGGGCGTCGATGGCGTGTTTATCGGCCCCGGCGACTTGTCGGCCGATATGGGTCACCTGGGCAACCCCAAGCATCCTGAGGTGGTGGCAGCGGTGGAGGACGCCTTCAAGCGCATACGCGCCTGCGGCAAGGCGCCGGGTATCCTGACTGGAGACGAGGCGCTGGCACGCCACTTCATCGATATCGGGGGGCTCTTCGTGGCCGTCGGTGCCGACCAGAATTTGCTGCGCGACAGCGCCAGCGCTTTAGCTGCGCGCTTCAAGGCCCGTTGAACCAGGAGCCCGACTATGCTCGACACCCCTGCCACAGCCCTGCGTTTTCCACGCCTGCTGCTCACCGGTGCGGCCGGCGGCCTCGGCCGGGAGCTGCGCCCCCGGCTCCAACGCTACTGCGAAATCCTGCGTCTGAGTGATGTGGCCCCGCTGGTGCCCCCGCAGGCCGCCAGCGGCGAGGAGATCAGGCCCTGCGCGCTGGAAGACGCCGATGCCATGATGCAATTGCTTGAAGGGGTGCAGGCCGTGGTGCACCTGGGCGGTGTCTCGACGGAACAGCCCTGGGCCCCAATTCTGGCGGCCAATGTCATGGGCATGGTCAACCTCTACGAGGCTGCACGCAAGCAGGGTACGCGGCGGATCGTCTTTGCCAGCTCCAACCATGTGATGGGCTTTTACCGCCAGGATGAGGTGGTTGATGCCCTCTCGCCGCCGCGTCCCGACGGCTTTTACGGTCTGTCAAAGGCCTTTGGCGAGGATGTAGCACAGATGTATTGGGACCGCTGGGGCATCGAGACAGTCAGCGTGCGCATCGGCTCGAGCTACCCTGAGCCCAAGGACCGCCGCATGCTCTCGACCTGGCTAAGCTACGACGACCTCGAGCGGCTGGTGGTGGCCGCCTTGAGTGCGCCTGTGGTGGGTCACAGCATCATCTACGGCACATCCGACAACAGCAGCAGTTGGTACGACAACCGCCTGGCCCGGCACCTGGGCTATCGTCCCCGCGACTCGTCCGACCCCTACCGAGCCACCGTCGAAGCCAGACAGCCGCATCTGGACCTGCAAGATCCGGCAACCCTCCATCAGGGAGGGGCCTTCGTCAAGACAGCGCCTCAAGGCTGAACCGGTACAAGCCAAGGGCTTTCAGGCGCACCGCCCCCGCAGGCAGGCTGAAGGGCCCACCGCGGCCAAACCGGGGTTCCCACGGTGGCAATGAAACATTTTGTGATACAGAATGTTTTGACCCTCAGGAGAGCTTGCCTATGCTACAAAAAATAGAGGCCGTGCTGCCCGTCCGGTATTGGACCCTGGCCGCCTGCACCATGCTCACAGTGGCCTCTGCATTGAGCCTGCTGCTGTTTCGGGAGGGTGGATGGATCTTCCTGATCGCCGGATTGCTCACGCTGCGCGGCGTTCTGGACCTGAACCAGACCCACCATGCCATCACGCGCAACTACCCGGTCATCGGGCACATGCGCTTCCTGTTGGAATTCATTCGTCCGGAGATTCGGCAGTATTTCATTGAAAGCGATCGCGAAGCCGCGCCGTTTTCGCGGGCACAGCGCTCACTGGTTTACCAGCGGGCCAAGGGCGCCCCCGACAACCGCCCCTTTGGCACGCAGCTTGATGTCGGCGAAAACGGCTACGAATGGATCAACCATTCGCTGCAGCCCAGCCGCCTGAGCGAGACTGATTTCCGGGTCTGGGTCGGCGGCGAGCCCGGCCGGCCCTCCAACTCGCGATCGCCCTGCACCCAACCCTACCAAGCCAGCGTGTTCAATATCTCGGCCATGAGCTTTGGCTCGCTCTCGGCCAACGCGATTCTGGCGCTCAATCAGGGCGCCAAGCTCGGGGGCTTTGCGCATGACACCGGCGAGGGTTCGATTTCACGCCATCACCGTGAGCACGGCGGCGATCTGATCTGGGAGATCGGGTCGGGCTATTTTGGTTGCCGCAATCCTGACGGCAGCTTCAACGCCGAGCGCTTTGAGGCCAACGCGCGCAGCCCTCAAGTCAAGATGATCGAGATCAAAATGAGTCAGGGTGCCAAGCCGGGCCACGGCGGCGTGCTGCCCGGGGCCAAGGTGACGCCGGAAATCGCCGAAGCGCGCGGCGTACCGGTGGGGGTCACCTGTGTCTCACCGGCATCGCACAGTGCCTTTTCAACGCCGGTCGAGTTGATGCACTTCATCGCCAGGCTGCGTGAACTCTCCGGTGGCAAGCCCACTGGATTCAAGCTGTGTATCGGTCACCCATGGGAATGGTTTGCCATGGTCAAGGCCATGCTGGAGACCGGGATCACCCCAGATTTCATCGTGGTCGATGGGGCCGAGGGCGGCACGGGGGCGGCACCGGTCGAATTCACCGACCATGTGGGCACACCCGTGCAGGAGGGCTTGCTGCTGGTTCACAACACCCTGGTGGGCGTGGGACTGCGCGATCGAATCCGCATCGGCGCGGCCGGCAAAGTGACCAGCGCTTTTGATATAGCTCGACTGATGGCGCTGGGTGCCGATTGGTGCAACGCAGCGCGCGGGTTCATGATAGCGCTCGGCTGTATACAGGCTCAGACCTGCCACACCGGCGAGTGCCCCACCGGCGTGACAACACAGGACCCCCTGCGACAGCGCGCCCTGGTGCCGCAAAGCAAAGCCCAGCGCGTGCACAACTTCCACCGCAGCACGCTGCATGCCCTGCAGGAGCTGGTGCAGGCCGCCGGCCTCAAGCATCCTGGGGAGATCACCGCCGAGCACATCATGCGCCGAGTCAGCGACACCGAGGTGCAGCCACTTTCCAGGCTCATCCCCCATCTCGAGGCCGGCACCCTGCTGAGCAGCAGCGCAAAGTACGACGGCGTGTGGCGCGATTACTGGAGCCGCGCCAGCGCACACAGCTTTGGTTTGCAGCCCGCCCCGGAGGGCCGCTCCCGCAGTCGCAAGTCCGAGGCCAACGAAGCGCAAACACCCTTGCTCTGAGGCGGGCGGGCCAGCTTCAAGACCCGGGCTGCAAGCTGAGTCTGACCTCCAGGCGCTCCAGGCGCTTGCGCATCGACAACACCGCCTTGTCCTTGCTCAAAAGCACAGCCCGGTGCGCCACAGCGAGATCAATGAATTTTTGATCGTCGGGATCTTTGCAGGTGCAGGGGGCCTTGGCTGGGGTCGGACATAGCGTGGAGTCTGCATCAAAGGAGGCCATTACCTGTGCCGGCGTGCGACCGCAGAGGCTCAGACGGGACTGCAGCTGCGGGTAATCGAGCACGCGCAAGAGCTCTTCGCGCATCGCTGCGGTGTGCAGCCACTGCACGCGAGCGGTCTGGAGTGCAGCACGCAATTCATCGCTGTGCGGATCAACAAAAACCAGCAGG
>Ga0194133_10002683_pt1 | contig 27030 bp, 24 predicted proteins | sample TA2KigOf40mmetaG_FD_155448 | JGI IMG/M metagenome (GOLD analysis project Ga0194133, IMG submission 155448) | Freshwater microbial communities from Lake Tanganyika, Tanzania - TA2015055 Kigoma Offshore 40m | ecosystem: Environmental > Aquatic > Freshwater > Lake | place: Tanzania: Lake... | reverse complement strand
CCAGCGCGTCAGAGGTGCAGGACTGAACAAAGCCTTGCCGCTGAACAGCGTTTAAATCAACAACCTCGTTGACCAAACGATCCTGATACACGGCTTGCATCATCGGCTCATCGCGACAGATCGTCTCCGTTGTCTTTGTGATCTTTCCGTCTTTGTCTCTGGCTTCGCTCACTGCCGTCGTGCACTTGTTCTTGTGGCCAACCTGCCGGTCGCCAACGTAGACCGATCGCAGCACTTGCTGCGACTGCAGCAACTGCGGCACAGAGCGCATCCCCTCCGACAAACAGTACGCCGCAATCGCCCGCTCCTGTGGCGTTGCGCAACCCGCGATCGTAATCGCTGCAACAACCGACATAACCGCTCGCGGACGCGAAGCAGCAACATCCAAAGCCCCAGCAAGGATTCCATGCATCGCAGAGAAGATTTTGTTCATGAGGGTGCAACGTTGGGATCGGCAATTTCGTTGACACGATTGAGTCCATCGCGTGGTGATTGCGGGCGCGGCCGTAGCCATACGCCGCGGCTAGAGCGGCCACATCTGGTCTGGAAAGACAAGCCAGAACACTGACGAAGACGGACGGCCATGCTCGGAAGTTCGTTGCGGGCCTCGGGGTGAAGCTTTCTGGTATCGACTTTTCCCATGAGTCGAAGTATCCCAGATCACAAGATATTCCTGAGCCGGATTGATAAGCCCCGACATGCTGTTGGCATGGAGGTGCCACCGCGACCAGAAGCCTGGCTTGACGGGGTGGTCACAACCATCCCCTGGCATACGCACCGCTCACCCTCAGCAACAACCCTTGAGATCTCCGCGCCCATTACTCGGGCCGGTTGTCACGCCCATACGCGGCATGCTCCGGGAAAAAGCCCAGCCGGATGCAGCACACGAGGTCCGCATCCCACCTTCTCTCGCGGGTCGTGTCGGCTGGGTGGGGCTGTTGTCCGTCCGAACCTCACGCTACCTGCCCGCTGTGGGCGTTGTAACCTCGGCCCGAGGTTTCTCCGGTGCCGTAGCCTCGCGATTGCTTATGGCTCAGGCCTCCGGTCAGACAGCGGCCTGTTGCAGGTGGCCGCAGGGGAGACCTCTTCGGTACCTTTAGCGACTGACTGCATCGCTGCCTGCACCGAAGACCTCTTTGAGCGTCGACGCCCGCAAAACCACAACCGAAAGTTGCCGAAGCGTTGCAACACTCGCAGCCTCCAGGCGCTGCTGCACCCATTCGGGAAGCGTACCGAACTTCGCCTGCAGCAGATCCTGGAGCAGGGCCATCGAGGCCAATCGCCGGCCGTGCTCCAGACCGGTCTTGAGACCGTCTTCGAGGCCCTCCTCGCGGCCTGCGATGCGACCTTCCTCTCGACCCTCCTCTCGGCCCACGATGCGACCCTGCTCGATCCCCATCCTGATCCCGGTGTGGGTAGAGACCTTGATCATCGTGTTGTAGTCCTTGAGCGCCTTCTCGCGATCGAAGGCCTCTTCCCGCGCGTAGCGATCTTCGCTCAGCGCCTCGAGCGAGCGCAGCGCCTGCGCCACTGGAAAATGGACGATGTCGTTCATGTGCAGTGCTCCGTAGCCGAGAAAGAAGCGTGCCCAATCATAGATCGCCTGCAGCCGTGGTGGGAAGGGCCCAGGTGCGGAAGGCCGCGCAAACCAGGCCAGTAGCCTGGGGAGTTCCACGAAGGTCAGCACAAAGGGTACCTGTTTGAAGAGGCCCACAGGCAGAAGGACTTTCTGGAGCGGATGTTTGCAGGGCTCTTCGACAAGCAGCGTCACGAATCGATGCAGTTTCTCGATCACCAGGTCAGGCGTCTCAGCGAGAGCGTTGAAACACAGGGGCGCACCTTCAACGACCTGAGCGGGCGACTCGATGGCTTCAAAACAGAGATCGTGTCGAGGCTGACCGTCATCGAAAAACACTTGCAGGACCTCATGGTCGTGTCCCACCCAACCCCCCGAAGAAAGAAGGTGAGGTATGAAGTTTGTGATCAACCCCATTCGGCCCGCATTGTGCGAAGCCGCCCAGGACTTTTATCTGCTCGTTCGTCTGCAGTCTCAGCCGCAGGCTGGCTTCAAACGCACACCGCTCAAGCTGGCACTCGTGATCGACCGCTCGGGCTCAATGCCTACGAGAGCACGCCCAAGGGTTGGCGCATGCCTTCGGTTGCCATGGGGTCCGAATGCTTGGCCTTGCTGCGTATGCCGATGCGTGAGGCACTGCGCGCGCAACGCGAACATGCAACGGTGCTTTCGATCCAGGTCCAGGCCACCGATTCCAGCGGTGTGCGCCAGGTTTTCAGCGGAAAGCTTCCGCCACTGCCGCACCTGCAGCAGGCCGACTTCGAGGGTTTGCCGATCCACGAACTGGTCCAGCGCCGCATCACCGAGCTCTCGGCTGCGCAACTGCAATTGCAGATCCGAGCAGCTGCGCTCCACGGTGACTGGGCGCGGGCCGAACTTCTACTGGCACAACTGGAGTCCCTCGGCCAACACGAGCCTTGGGTGGCCGCCTCGATCGCCTTTACACGGCAGCTCATGCACCAGCGCGACGAGCAGCGCATGTCCAAGGAAATGATGTACAAATCCCGAAAGATGCAGAGCCGCCTTTCAAGCACCGACGAGGCCAGGTTCAGCCTGAAGGATGATGCCCAGGCGCCAGCCCACCTGCGTCGCAAGCCAACCGAGGGTCGGCGGACCGAAATCCAGATGTGAGACAGAGTCAGCGCGTTGCGCTGCTCGGCAAATTGTGGTGGATCAGACTGGCCTCGCATCAAGCATGCAGAGCACGTCGCTGATGCGCTGGCGCTAAACTGCCCGCAGGCGGGGCCTCACGAATCCTGCTCTGATCCCTGAAGCCTCACGAGACGACCCATGTGCGGAATCCTTGGCGCAAGCAGTGCCGATCGGGACATGGTCCCGCATCTCCTCGAAGGACTCAAGCGACTCGAGTACCGCGGCTATGACTCTGCAGGCATGGCCTGCAGCGAAGGCGGCGCCCTGAGGCGGCTGCGCGCGGTGGGCCGCGTGAGCCAACTCGAGCGGCGGGCACAGCAGGAGGGCACCCGCACGCATTGCGGCATCGCCCATACCCGCTGGGCAACCCACGGCGGCGTCACCGAAGACAACGCGCACCCGCACCTCTCCGAAGGCAAGGGGGTGGCTGTCTGTGTGGTGCACAACGGCATCATCGAAAACCACCAGTCCCTGCGGGAGGAGCTTCTTGCGCAAGGCTACGCCTTCATTTCGCAGACCGATACCGAAGTGGTGGCACACCTGCTGCACCGCGCGCTTGCCGACCTTGGTGCCAAGCGGCGCGGCGCGCTCTTTGAAGCAATGCAGACGGTTGTGCAGAATCTGAGCGGCGCTTTCGCGCTTGCCGCGCTTGCATCGACTGAGCCTTCGGTGGTGGTTGGGGCACGGCATGGCGCGCCCCTGCTGGTTGGCTACGGCGCCGACGGGGCGGCCGAGCACTTTCTGGCCTCTGACACTTCGGCGTTGCTGCAGTCCACGCGCAGGCTTTCCTACCTTGAAGACGGCGATGTGGTCGAAATCCGTCCGGAGGGGGTTCGCATCAGCGATGCAGCGGGCCAGACGCGGCCGCGGGCGATCGTCGAGAGCCAGTTGCAGGCGCACGAACTCGACCTCGGCGCGTATCAGCACTACATGCAAAAGGAGATTCACGAACAGCCAGCGGCGCTCGCCAACACGATCGAGATGGTGAGTGCGGGCAGCGTGCTGGTTCCCGAGCTCTTTGGTCACGCGGCAGTGGAGGTTTTTGCGCGAACCCGACAGATCCTGATCCTTGCCTGCGGCACGAGCTTTCACGCTGGCAGCGTTGCGCGCCATTGGCTCGAGTCGATCGCGCGGATTCCGACCAACGTCGAGATTGCGAGCGAATACCGCTACAGACGCTCGGTGCCGCTCGACGGAACCCTGGTCATCACGGTTTCGCAGTCCGGAGAAACTGCCGACACGCTCGCCGCACTCCGGCATGCACAGTCGCTGGGTATGGGCGAAAGCCTGAGCGTGTGCAACGTTGCCGAGTCGTCGCTCATCCGCGCGAGCCGGCTTCGCTTCCTCACCCGCGCCGGACCCGAGATCGGCGTGGCCTCCACCAAGGCCTTCACAACCCAGCTTGCGGCTCTCTTTCTTCTCGGCCTCGTTCTTGCCAAGGCAGCGGGTCGGCTGTCAAAGCGCGACGAAGAGGCCTACCTCACCCAGCTTCGGCACCTGCCCGCGGCGGTGCATGACGTGCTCGGCTGCGAGCAACGGATCCGCGAGTGGTCGGAACACTTCGCTGCGCGCGATCACGCCCTTTTTCTGGGGCGTGGGCTGCACTACCCGATCGCGATGGAAGGAGCACTCAAACTCAAGGAGATCTCCTACATCCACGGCGAGGCCTACGCCGCCGGTGAACTCAAGCACGGCCCGCTCGCGCTCGTCGATGCCAGCATGCCGGTGGTTGCGGTGGCACCCAACGACGCGCTGCTCTCCAAGCTCCTGAGCAATCTCGAAGAGGTGCGTGCGCGGGGGGGGCAGCTCTTCGTGATCGCCGACCGCAACACCCGCATCACCCCTGCGCACGATGTGCATGTGATCACGCTCGCCGAGCATGCCGGCCCTCTCTCGCCGATCCTGCATGTGGTGCCGCTGCAACTCCTCGCCTACCACACCGCTCTGGCGCGCGGAACCGATGTCGACAAGCCGCGCAATCTGGCCAAGTCCGTTACGGTGGAATGAGTGGGGCAGTCAAGCGGTTCTTCGCGGCGGTGGCGGCCGGTTCGCGTCAGGCGCGGGATGCCGGGGGGCTGAGCGGTTTGTTCGGGCTTCAGGCGCTTTATGATCCGGGTGGGTTGCCTGTTGGACCGAGACCGGGATCGCCATGAAACGTGTTGCCTTGCGTTCACTCACGAGCATGACTGCGCTTGCCCTGGGTTTGCAGCTGCTTGCGGGTTGCTCGATGTTTCGCAGCAAGGACACCGCCGAAAGCCGCAGCGGCACCACAGCGGAGCGCTCCGACGTCGTCCGCACCGGGATGTCGCCCAATGAGGTTGAGCGCCTGTTGGGCAAGCCCGACAACGTATCGCCCGGCCCTTGCACCATCGCCGGCCAGACGCGAAGCTGTCAGGTCTGGCGCTACACCCGAAAGCGCCAGAGTACGCTGTGGTTTTCGGGCGAGTCAGCGGCAGCACGCCTCGAACTGTTCGACCTTGAAGTTGTGCGCTGATCGGTTGAGGTGGTGTGGTCCTGCGGGGTGATGTGTTGCGATCCCCCGTGAGGTGATGTGTTGCGATCCCCCGTGAGGTGCCGTGTGGGCCTGCGGGGCTGCCGGCCCGGAGCCTTCGCAACCCTGAACAGCCCTTGCCTCTCCCGCAAGGAAGGCGCTCCTGCGCGAGGAGCATTCCCGCGCGGAGCGCCCACATGCAGCGGGTTGGCCCTCAGTGCACTGCGAGTTTGCGCGCTGTTTGCGCTTGCCTGCGCGGCAACTCGAGCGTGAGCAGGCCGTCCTCGAAGCGTGCATTCGCCGCCGCCTCGTCGATTTCCGCAGGCATCGAGAAACTCCGGGTGACTGCCCCGCTGGAGATCTCCGAACGGAGCAACCGCTCGCCATCCTTCAATTCCTGCCTGCGCTCGCGGCGGGCCGAAATCACCACAGTACCTGATTCGATCTGGATATCGATCTGGTCTTTGGCTACGCCGGCAAGTTCTGCGCGAATCGTCCACCCCTTGGCGGTTTCGACCACTTCGATGGGCATGGCCAGCATGCTCTGGGTGGACACCGCACGCTGCGGCGAGGACTGCCCGTTGAGCGCGGAGCGCGTCCACTCAGGCCAGGCCGCCGTGGTCAGGAGGTCTACCGGAAAAACTGCACTGAAAGGTTCATAAAGGCTGAGACGTGTCATGGCTTGTTTCCTTCACATGAGAATGTTGAAGCCCCTCGTGGCGACACCTCGATCGCTTCGCCGCAGAAGGGTTTCGGGCGGTTTTGGTAGCGCAAGGCGCACTCCAGTATCCGGAAGATCGGGCCGCTCGATGCATTTTCAAGGGCCCCCGCATGCACGATCAGCGGTAGGCCAACCAAGCATCGATGCAAAGCCTGATCCCTGCGATGAGAAGAGCGGCAATGCTGATCTTCACGAAGAGCGCGGGGGTCACGCGCCTGAGAAACCGCAGCCCGATGAAACAGCCCACACCGGCACCAGCAGAACCAGTCCGGCCGCGGCATGAAGCATTTGTTGCGACCACAACGCGGGTTGCGGGTGAGGCACAACCTTGATCAGGTTGCCCACCGCGAAGTCGCAGCGCCCGGTGAGCACTTCGATTGCCGGAATCAGGTCTGCCCGGTGAGGACTCGATTGCCGGAATCAGGCTCGCTCGATGAGCATGGCGATGCCCTGACCAACACCGATGCACATGGTGGCGACCGCGCGCCGGGTTGCGGTGCTTTCAAGCTGGTTGACCGCGGTGAGCACCAGCCTGGCACCCGAGGCGCCAAGCGGATGTCCGAGCGCAATTGCACCGCCGTTGGGATTCACCTGCGGGGCATCGTCGGCAAGCCCCAACTGGCGGCAGCAGCCAAGCGCCTGCGCGGCAAAGGCCTCGTTGAGTTCGATCCAGTCGATGTCGGCGAGCTTGAGCCCAGTGCGCGCAAGGAGCTTTTCGGTGGCCGGGACCGGGCCCAAGCCCATCACCCTTGGTGCAAGCCCGGCGGTGGTCATCGCCACGATGCGGGCACGCGGCCTGAGGCCGTGCGCTTCAGCGGCTGCGGTACTGGCAAGAAGAAGCGCTGCGGCGCCGTCGTTCACCCCTGAGGCGTTGCCGGCGGTCACGCTGCCGTCGGCCCTCACCACCGGCTTGAGCCGCGCGAGCGATGCGAGCGTCGTGTCGGCGCGCGGGTGTTCGTCGTGCTCGAAGAGCACAGCTTCGCCCTTCCTGGAGGGCAGCGACACCGGCAGGATCTCGCGCGCGAAGAATCCGGCAGCCTGCGCGGAGGCACAGCGTTGCTGGCTTCGCAACGCAAAAGCATCCTGATCCTCCCGCGAGATCGCCAGATCTGCAGCCACGTTCTCGGCGGTCTCGGGCATCTGCTCCACGCCGTAGCGCGCCTTCATCGCGGGGTTCACGAAACGCCAACCGATCGTGGTGTCGTAGACCGCATTGCTGCGCGAAAACGCAGCGTTGGCCTTGGGCATCACAAAGGGGGCCCTCGACATGCTCTCCACCCCACCGCCGATGCCAAGAGCGATCTCGCCACAGGCAATTGCCCTGGCAACTGTGCCCACCGCGTCGACGCCCGAACCGCACAGGCGATTGATGGTGGCCGCCGGGACTTCCTGCGGGAAACCGGCGAGCAGCGACCCCATGCGGGCCACGTTCCGGTTATCCTCGCCCGCCTGGTTTGCGCACCCAAGGATCACTTCCTCGATGGCGCGCGCATCGAGCCCAGGGTTCCTTGCGAGGAGCGCGGCCAAGGGCAGCGCAGCAAGATCGTCGCAGCGGATGCCCGATAACGCGCCGGCATAGCGCCCAAAGGGCGTCCGCACGCCGTCGCAGATCCATACCTCGTTCATCGCAGGACTTCCTCGGTGGATTCAGGGCAATTGCATCCCCGGTTTTCGGGATACGGAAGGGGGTCGTCGACCGGGGCGATCGCCGCTTCAGGCAACCGCAGATTCGGCCGCGGTCGAATTGTTGCACGGACCCGCCCGAGCCTGGGCCTCGATGCGCAGCCGCAGGACCCAAAGCAGCGCCAACCCGGGAAGCGCCGCCAACACGGTGAGCGCAAAAAAATGCGGCCACCCGAACTGCTCCACGAGCACTCCCGACGCCGGACCCACATACACCCGGCCCACCGCAGCGAGTGCCGAGAAAAGCGCAAACTGTGCCGCGCTGAAACGCGTGTCGGTCAGCGTCATCAGAAGGGCCACAAAGGCGGCAGTTCCCATGCCGCCGCACAGGTTCTCAAGTGCGATCGCGGCGGCCATCGAGGCGTAGGACTTGGGCGTGAGCGCAAGCATCAGGTAGGCGAGGTTCGAGATCGCCTGCGCCCAGCCAAACCACCAAAGCGCTGGCCAGAGGCTCACCCCAAGCGGCCTGCGTGCGAGCCACCAGCCGCCGAAGAGCGCGCCGAGAACCGTGCACGCAAGCCCGAGTGCCTTGTTGACTGCGCCCACTTCCGCTGCGGTGAAGCCCAGGCCCCGCAACAGAAAAGCGGTGGAGAGTGCACCGGCGAACGCATCGCCAAGCTTGTAGAACACGATCAGAAGGAGAAGCGTGAGCGCCTGCGACTGCGAAAAGAAGGCATCCCAGGGCTCGAGCAACGAGGGAAACCGCGCCCTGCGCGCGGCCCACAGCGCTGCCAGTCCGGAGCCCAGCATGAGCGGTGTCTCGATACCCAGCTTGGCGAGCTGCAAGCCGCGCGCCGACCACGGCGGATCCGCGGCGCGCAGAACCGGCATCAGATTGTCGACCAGCAGCGCCGAGCCCAGCCAGTAGACCCCCGCACCGGCTGCGAGCATTGTGAGAAAGCCCCTCCACTCGCCCCAGGCGCTGCTTGCAACCGGCCTTGTATGCACCGCCGGTACCATGCCTGCTGCAAGCGCAAGGAGCGCAAAGAGCCCCCCCATCGCGAGAAACATGCCGTGCCAGCCAAGCCACAGGTCGGCAATCACCAGCGCGAGTCCACCCGAAACCAGCATGGCACCACGGTAGGCAAAGACCGAAACTGCCGCGCCCGCGCCGCGTTCCTCGGCGAGCAGGAGTTCGTTGCGGTAGGCGTCGAACACCACATCGTTGCTTGCCGAAACAAAGGCAAGTGCGACTGCGAGCACGCCCAGCGTCTGCAGGCTGCTCACCGGATCGAGGCGCGACATCAAGGCGCAGAGCACCGCAATCACCGCAGGACAAAGCACCATCCACCCCTTGCGCCGCCCGAGCAAGGGCAGATCGAAGCGATCAAGCAGCGGTGCCCAGGCAAACTTGAAGGTGTAGGGCAAACCCACCAGCGCAAAAAGCCCGATCGTTTTCAGATCGACGCCTTGTACAGTGAGCCACGCTTGCAGTGTTGCGCCGGAGAGGGCAAGCGGCAGGCCGCTTGCAAATCCCAGCAGCGCCACCGCCATCATCCGACGGTTGAAGTAGAGCGCGCTAAAGTACACAGGTCGCGACGTTCCCGGGTGCACAGGTCCCGATGTTCATGGTGATCCGATAGTAAACCCCGAATGGCCACCCCGCTCCACCTCCCGCAGCGTCTGTTCGTCGTGGCGCTCGTGGTCGCCTGGCTCGGCAGCGCCTGGGCGGCAAGCAGCGATGCAACGGCAGGCGACGGTATCCAGTTGCCTCCGCGCTCGCGCATGGCCGATCTCGTGTCGGCCGAACAGATCGAGCAACGGGCAGCACTGCAGTACCAGCAGATGCGTGAGAGCGCATCCTCCCAGCGCGCCCTTGCCCCGGAGGGACACCCCAAACTGCTGCGCCTTCAGGGCATTGCCAAGCGCCTGCTGCCCCACGCCGGACGCTACAACGAGCGCGCCACCCAGTGGCGCTGGGAGGTCTCGCTGATCGGTTCGCAGGCGCTCAACGCCTTTGCCATGCCGGGGGGAAAGATCGCCTTCTACACCGGGATCATCGAGCGTTTGCAACTCACCGACGATGAAATCGCCTTTGTGATGGGACACGAGATTGCCCACGCACTGCGCGAGCACGGCCGCGAACGCCTGGGTAAGGCCATGGTTGCCCAGGGTCTTTCCTTCGGTGCCTCGGTGCTGTCGCAGGTTCTGGGCTATGGCGATATTGGCGGGCAGCTCGCGCGTGGCGTTTCGAGCGTCACGATGCTCAAGTTCAGCCGCGACGACGAGTCGGAAGCCGACCTGCTTGGCATGGATCTGAGTGCCAGGGCAGGATTCGACCCCGCAGCAGGCATCAGCCTCTGGGAGAAGATGGGTGCAGCGGCGGCCTCGAGTGCGCAGGGTTCACCCCCGCAGTGGCTCTCCACGCACCCCTCACACGACACGCGGATTGCCGAAATCCGCAAGGCCCTGCCTAAGGTTCTTCCGCTTTATGAGCGCGCTCGCAAGGAACAGGGTCAAGCGCGTAGTCGATGATCAGCGGTGCGTGGTCGGAGAAGCGCGGTTCGCGCTGCACCTGCCACCCTGTTGCGCGCTCGGCAAGATCTGGCGTTGCCAGTTGGTAATCGATGCGCCAGCCCACGTCGTTGGCAAAGGCCGCCCCGCGGTTGCTCCACCAGGTGTACACCGCCCGGTCGGGCTCGAGGCGGCGAAACACGTCGACCATGCCGTGCTGGTTGATCAGGCTGTCGATCCACGCCCGCTCTTCGGGAAGAAAGCCAGGATGGTTCTGATTGGCTCTCCAGTTGCGCAGATCGATCTCGCGATGCGCAACGTTCCAGTCGGCACAGATCAGCAGTGGTCGGCGCTTGCGCCGCAGATTCGCGAGGTGCAGGCTGAAGCGGCGCATGAAACGGAACTTGGCCTGAAGTTTCTCCTCGCTGGTCGACCCGGAGGGCACATAGAGCGAGATCACCACGAGGTGACCGAGATCAACTTCGGTGTAGCGGCCCTCGCTGTCGAATTCGGGCTCGCCAAAACCGTAGTGCACTGCGATCGGGTTTCGCGCGCTGTAGATCCCGGTTCCCGCATAGCCCGGCTTCACCGCAAAATGAAAGTGGCCGGGCATCGGTCCGCGTGCACTTTGCAGCAGCCGCATCGACGCATCGAGGTCCTTGTCCTGCGCGCGGGTCTCCTGCACGCACACGAGGTCGGCCTCCTGCGTGGCCATCCAGTCAAGCCATCCCTTGCGCGTTGCAGAGCGGATGCCGTTGAGGTTGAACGTGATGACACGCATCGCTTACCCTCTTTCCCGTGGTCGATTCCTCAACAACCCTTATGCCGCCACCCGTAGCCTCGATTGCCGCCGAGTTTATCGACTTCGCCATTTCCACGGGAGTCTTGCGCTTCGGCAACTTCACAACCAAGGCAGGGCGCCTCAGCCCCTACTTCTTCAACGCCGGACTCTTTTGCAACGGCGACCGGCTGGACAACCTCGCGCGCTACTACGCGCGTACTTTCCTTCAGGCAAGGCGCGAAGGCCGGTTGAGCGCCGACATGCTCTACGGACCCGCCTACAAGGGTATTACGCTGGCAAGCGCCACCGCAGTCGCGCTTTCGCGGGAAGGCTGCAACCTGGGCTTTGCCTTCAACCGCAAGGAGGTCAAGGACCACGGCGAAGGGGGCGTGATCGTGGGTGCAGCGCTCGAAGGGCGGGTCCTGATCGTGGACGACGTGATCTCGGCGGGCACCTCGGTGGCCGAATCGGTGCAGATCATCCGTGCGCAGGGGGCTGAGCCTTCCGGAGTGCTTTTGGCGCTCGACCGCGAGGAGCGATCGGGCACCGCTGAGGAGGTGGGCGCGCAGTCTGCGATCGACGAGGTTCGTGAACGCTTCGGACTGCCGGTCGTGGCCATCGCCACCCTGAGCGATCTCATCGGGTATCTGGCGCAGCGCGAGGATCCGGAGCTTGCGCGCTGGCAAGCGCCTCTGGCGCGCTACCGCGCGCGCTACGGCGCCGCCCGGTTGCGCAGCAGCTGATGCACCTGGGCGGGATTGGCCTTGCCGCCGCTCGCCTTCATCACCTGGCCGACCAGTGCATGGAGCGCCTTGTCCTTGCCGGTCCGATACTCGGCAACCAGCCTGGAGTTGGCAGCGAGCACCTGATCAACGATCGCTTCGATCGCAGCGGTGTCGTGCATTTGCCGCAAGCCCCGCGCTTCGATCAGCGCATCGATGCGCGCAAGCTCCCCGGGAAGGGTCTCTTCTGCCTGGGGCGTCGCGCCTTGGGTGCCCGAGGCTGCGTCCGAGCGCTCGGCAAAGAGCTCGCGGGCGGTCCGCCCCGCGATCGTCCCGTCTTCGAGCCGCAGCAGGATCGCGGCAAGCGCGACCGCACTCAGGGGTAGCTCCGCATAGCCGATGCCCTGGCGATTGCAGGCGGCGGCCACTTCGCCAAGCACCCAATTGGCGCACAGCTTGGGCCAGCCCTGATGCTGCGGCTTGTGCACCCGGCAGGCCTGGAGCAAGGTTTCGAAGTAGGCCGCGGCCTCGCGGCTTGCGGTCAGGCCAGCTGCGTCATAGGCCGACAGTCCGAGGTCGCGTTGCAAGCGCCCGCGCATCGCCTGAGGCAATTCGGGAAGCCTTCGCGCTTCGGCCTCGAGCCAGTCCGGGTCGATGCAAAGCGGCGGAAGGTCGGGGTCGGGGAAGTAGCGGTAGTCGTTTGCGTCTTCCTTGCTGCGCATCGCGCGGGTTTCGTTTCGGTCCGGATCATAAAGTCGGGTCTGCTGCACCACACGTCCGCCATCCTCGAGCAGTTCAACCTGCCGTGCCAGCTCCACATGGATCGCCTGCTCGAGGAAACGGAAGGAATTGAGGTTCTTGATCTCGCAGCGCGTGCCGAGGGTTTGGGCGCCGCGGCGACGCACCGAGACGTTGGCGTCGATCCGGAAGGAGCCCTCCTGCATGTTTCCGTCGCAAATGCCGATCCACACGACAAGAGCGTGCAGGCTGCGTGCATAGGCAACCGCTTCAGCCGAAGAGTGCATCTGCGGCTCGGACACGATCTCGAGGAGTGGCGTTCCGGCCCTGTTGAGGTCGATCCCCGAGAAGCCTGCGTAGTCCTCATGCAGGCTCTTGCCTGCGTCTTCCTCGAGGTGCGCGCGGGTGAGGTCGACCACCCGCTCGCCGGCTTCGCGCGGGTCGCCTTCGGACAGCCCGATCGGAATCCGGCCGCCGCTCACCACGGGGCACTCGTATTGACTGATCTGATAGCCCTTGGGCAAGTCGGGATAGAAGTAGTTCTTGCGGGCAAAGCTCGACCTTGGAGCGATCGTTCCACCCACGGCGAGGCCGAAGCGCACCGCGCACGCGACCGCCTCGCGGTTGACGGTGGGCAGCACTCCTGGCAAGCCCAGATCGATGGCGCAAGCCTGCCGGTTGGGCTCGGCGCCGAAGACTGTGGAGGCACCCGAGAAGATCTTCGCGCGGGTGCGCAGCTGCACATGCGCCTCGAGCCCGATCACCGCCTCCCAATACGAGGGAAGATTCATCCGGCCGTGTCCTCGAGCGCCATCGCCCGCGCCTGAAAGGCTTCAGTGAAACGGGGGCCGGGCACAGTGATGGTCCGTGTGGCGCTGAAAGTTGTCGGCCACCTGCAGGAGCAGCGCCTCGGAGCAGTCGCGCCCGATGAGCTGCAGCCCCACCGGCAAGCGCGGCGCGGCAAGAAAGCCGCACGGCAACGACATCGCCGGAAGGCCCGCGAGGCTTGCGCCGAGGGTGTAGATGTCAGCGAGGTACATCTGCACCGGATCCTCCATCATCTGGCCCCGGGGCCAGGCTGCTGTTGGCGACACCGGGCCGACCAGCACATCACAACCATGCAGAGCCCGGGCAAAGTCCTGCGCGATCAGCCGGCGCAGACGCTGCGCCTGCAGATAGTAGGCGTCGTAGTATCCCCGCGACAAGACATAGGTACCCACAAGGATACGGCGCTGGACCTCGGCACCAAAGCCTTCGGCCCGGCTGCGTTCATAGAGATCGAGCAGGTCGCGGGGCTCCTCGGTGCGATGGCCAAACCGAATGCCGTCGAAGCGCGCGAGGTTGCTGGAAGCCTCGGCCGGAGCGATCACATAGTACGCAGGTATCGCAAGTTCGGTGCGTGGCAGCGACACCTCCACCCTTTGCGCACCGAGCCGCTCGAGTTCGCCGATCGCAGCGTCGATCACTGCGCGCACTCCTTCGTGGAGGCCCTGTGCAAAGTACTCCGCAGGCACTCCGAGGCGAAGCCCGGCAAGGGGCCGCGCCGGGTCCGCACCGGGCAGCGCGCTTCCGATGCCGCGGGTGAAGTCCTCGGGCCCGAGGTTCCGGCAGGTGGCATCGCGCGGGTCGAACCCCGCCAACGCCTGAAGCAGCAACGCGCAATCGGCTGCCGAACGCGCCAGCGGACCCGCCTGATCGAGGCTCGACGCAAAGGCAATCATCCCCCAGCGCGACACCCTGCCGTAGGCAGGCTTGATGCCGGTGACGCCGCAGTGCGCCGCCGGCTGCCGGATCGATCCTCCGGTGTCGGTCCCGGTGGCTGCGCAGACGAGTCCTGCGGCAACCGCAGCCGCGGATCCGCCGGAGGAGCCGCCGGGCACCCGCGTCAGATCCCACGGGTTGGCAACCGCCCCGAATGCGGAGTGCTCGTTGGTTGAACCCATTGCGAATTCATCGCAATTGAGCTTGCCCACGCACACCATCCCCGCGCCCGCAAGGCGCTCCACCACTGCCGCATCGAAAGGACTGCGGTAGTTGGCGAGCATGCGCGACCCCGCCGTGGAGCGCCAGTGCCGCGTGACGAAGATGTCCTTGTGCGCCATGGGCAGCCCCAGCAAGGGGCCGTTCTCGCCCGCCGCGCGCCGCTGATCGGCACGACTTGCCTGCTCAAGACTCAACGCAGGCTGCACATCGACAAAGGCGTTGAGTCCGCTCCGCGCAACCCGCGCCAAAGCCTCCTCGGTCAGTTCGCGGCTGCTGACTTCACCCGCTCGCAGAGCGTTCGCCACCGCCACGAGAGAACGTTCAAGCATGCGCTGGGCAGCGGGGCAAGGTGGGGAAGTGAGCCGCGAAAGGCATTCTTGCGCCGACGCGCGACTCAGTCGAGGACCCGGGGAACCAGGTAGAGGCCATCGCGCGTGAGCGGAGCAGGTGCCTGGAGGTCGTCGCGCGCATCATCTTCGCAAACCACGTCGTCGCGCAAGCGCAGGACCGGGTCGTGCGGGTGCGCCATCGGCTCCACCCCGTGGGTGTCAACCGCCTGAAGCCTTGCGATCAACTCCATGACGGCATTGAGCTTTTCGCGCACCTGCTGCAGTTCGCCATCCTCGACCCGCAAACGCGCAAGTCGGGCAAGCGAGCGGATGTCGTGATCGCTCAGCGACACGGAGGCAGCGTCCATTCCATCGGGGAAGTTTAGCCGAGGGCTGCGGTGGCCGCGCCGGGTCACGCTTGCGATCAGCAGCAACGCCGGGCTGGTCGCCCACCCGCCACCGCCGGTCGCGTGAGCGCGGGGCGCAGTTCCGACAGCGGCGCGCGCCAAGGTATCATTCGGCGTTTACTTCGCAGAGAGAGCTTTCGCCCGCGCTCACCATGTTCGGCTTCGTACGCAAGTATTTCTCCACCGATCTGGCCATCGATCTCGGTACCGCCAACACCCTGATTTACGTACGCGGCAAGGGTATCGTGCTCGACGAGCCCTCGGTGGTGGCGATCCGCACCGAGGGCGGGCCGAGCGGCAAGAAAACCATCACTGCCGTCGGCGCCTCGGCCAAGCAGATGCTCGGGAAGGTCCCCGGAAACATCGAGGCGATTCGCCCGATGAAAGACGGCGTGATCGCCGACTTCACGGTCACCGAGCAGATGCTCAAGCAGTTCATCAAGATGGTGCATGACTCGAGGCTTTTCTCGCCAAGCCCGCGGATCATCATCTGTGTTCCCTGCGGGTCAACGCAGGTCGAGCGCAGGGCGATCCGTGAGTCCGCACTCGGCGCAGGAGCGTCGCAGGTCTTCCTGATCGAGGAACCGATGGCAGCGGCGATCGGTGCGGGTCTGCCGGTGTCGGATGCCAGCGGCTCGATGGTGGTTGACATTGGCGGCGGCACCACCGAGGTAGCGGTGATTGCGCTCGGCGGCATGGTCTACAAGGGTTCGATCCGCGTGGGTGGCGACAAGTTCGACGAGGCCATCGTGAACTATGTGCGACGCAACTACGGCATGATGATCGGCGAGCCAACCGCCGAGGCGATCAAGAAGCAGATCGGCTCGGCCTTTCCGGGGGCGGAGTTGCGCGAGATGGAAGTGCGCGGCCGCAACCTTGCCGAGGGTATCCCACGCACCTTCACCGTTTCCTCCAACGAGATCCTCGAGGCGCTCAACGATCCCCTCAATCAGATCGTCACTTCGGTAAAGGTGGCCCTCGAGCAAACGCCTCCGGAGTTGGGAGCCGACATCACCGAGCGCGGCATCATGCTCACTGGCGGCGGTGCGCTGGTGCGCGACCTCGACCGCTTGCTCGTGGAGGAGACCGGGCTTCCAGTGCTGATTGCCGAAGAGCCGCTCACCTGCGTTGTGCGCGGTTGCGGCATGGCCCTCGAGCGCATGGACCAGTTGAGCTCCATCTTCACCTACGAATAAGCCTTGCCGGGAGGCGCGATGCAGGGCAGTGCACCGCCACTGTTTCGCCAGGGGCTGCCGGCCACCCTGCGTTTTGTCGCCTTCGCAATTGCTGCGGTAACCCTGAGCTGGGCGGATACCCGTCTGCAGTGGCTTGTCGGCTTGCGCGCTGGCGTCGTTGCAGTGCTCGCGCCTGCCGAGCAGGCGATGGGGTCCCCGCTGGGACTGTGGAAGGACTGGGTGCTCGACGTTGGTCAGGCCGAGAGCCTGCGCCGCGAGAACGTACGCTTGCAGACACTGCTTGCCAGCATGGCGCTGGTCACCCAGCGTGACGCCGAACTCGACCAGGAGAACCAGTCGCTGCGTGCCCTGATGCAGATCGGCCCGCGCAAGGGCTGGACAAGCCGCGCTGCGCAGATCGTGAGCGAACGGCGTGATCCCTATGTGCGAAGGCTCGGGATCGACAAGGGTCAACAGCAGGGGATTGTCCCGGGCCACGCTGTGATGGATGCGCAAGGGCTGATCGGACAGGTGACCCGGGTGTACCCGCGAAGCGCCGAAGTCACCGCCATGACCGACCCGAGCATGGCGGTTCCGGTGGTGAACCAGCGCAATGGGCAGCGCGCGGTGCTCTTTGGCAGCGGCATGAGCGGCGTGATGGAGCTGCGCTTCACCGCGAGTTCGGCCGAGATGCAGATCGGCGACCTCCTCTTCACCTCGGGAATCGACGGCGTGTTTCCCCCGGGCGTGATGACCGGGGTGATCCATCAGATCGAACGCAATCCGGGAAGCCCCTTTCCGCGGGTGCTGGTGAAGCCGGCGGGCGGCATCGACACGGCGCGTGTGGTGCTGATCGTTGGCCCGGAGTCGAGCGACAGCGCGCGCGCCGAGGTGCGGCAGTGAACACCCTGCCGCCCTCGCCTTTTGGCAAACCCGCCCTTGTCCTTCTGCCCGCCAACGGCTTTTTCGCCGCCTTCACCCTGATCCTTGCAGTCCTTCTCGACATCCTGCCCTGGGGCCAGCTTCCCGCAGTCCCCCAGTGGAGCGCAGTGGTGCTCACCTTCTGGGGGGTGCAGCAACCACGGATGGTGGGATTCGGGTGGGCTTTTGCGCTTGGCCTGATCCTTGATGTCCACGCAGGTGCGGTCCTGGGCGAACAGGCGCTCGGCTTCCTGGTGATCACCTATGGCTCGGTGGCGCTCCACCGGCGGCTTCCCGCCTTCGGCCTCTTTGGTCAGATGCTGCATGTGATCACCCTCTTGCTGATGGCGCAGGTCTGCAGGGTGGTGCTTCGACTGAGCCTCGGCGCCGAGTTTCCCGGGTGGTGGATCTTTCTTTCCCCGATGACGAGCGGGCTCTTCTGGCCGCTGCTGTCCCCGCTCCTTCTTGCGCCGCAGCGCCGCGCGGTGGCCTACGACGACACGAGGCCGCTATGAGGCTGCGCTGGCCGTGGTGGAAGCCGGGCACGACCCCACCGGCAGCCACCCCACCGGCTGCCACCCCACCGGCTGCCACCCCACTGGGCCCCCTCCTGGGGAGGCTTGGCGCTGTCGCTGCAGGGTCCGGGCCAAGGCACTCGCCGGCCCCGGGCGGCACCCAGCAAGTCTTCGAGCAGCGCAGCCTGGTGGCCATGGTGGCGGTGATGGCGCTCTTTGGCGCCTTGATGGGCCGCTTTGTCTGGCTGCAGTTTGTGCAGCATGAAAGCCTGCGCGACAAGGCGGAGGACAACCGCATCGCACTGGTCCCCGTGCCTGCCGCGCGCGGCGTGATCTTCGGGCGTGAGGGCGAGGTGCTGGCCGACAACCTTCCAGCGTACAACCTCGAGATTGTCCCTGCGCAGACGCCGTCGATCGACGAAACCCTCGACACAATCGAGACAATCATCGAGATTGCGCCGAAAGACCGTCGACGCTTCAAGCAATTGCTGCGCGAGAGTCGCAGCCTCGATTCGCTGCCGCTCAAGGGCCGCCTCAGCGACGAGGAGGTTGCACGGGTCTCGGCCAACCGCTACCGGCTTCCCGGTGTGGAGATCAAGGCGCGCCTCTATCGCACCTATCCCTACGGAGCACCGCTCGCACACGTGGTGGGCTACATCGGCCGGATTTCGCAAGCCGAGAAGCGTCTGCTCGAAGACCGCGACGACAGCGTGAACTTTGCGGGAAGTACCCATGTCGGAAAGACCGGGCTGGAGCGCAGCTATCAGCACCTGTTGCACGGCCAGACGGGCTTTGACCGGGTGGAGGTGACGGCAGGCGGGCGGATCTCGAGGGCGCTCGAGAGGATCGCACCCACAGCAGGCATGAACCTGCATCTCACGCTGAGCATGCCCTTGCAGCAGGCTGCGATCGAGGCCTTCGGCGAGCGCCGTGGTGCGCTCGTGGCCATCGAGCCAGCCACCGGGGATGTGCTCGCCTTTGTCTCGCGTCCTGATTTCGATCCCAATCTCTTTGTTGACGGTATCGACCCAAGGAGTTGGCAGGCCCTCATGGGCGACCCCGACCTGCCGCTCCTCAACCGTGCCCTGCGCGGTACCTACCCGCCCGGATCGACCTACAAGCCCTTCGTTGCGCTCGCCGCGCTGCAGTCGGGTAAACGCAACCCCCACCAGCACTACCGTGACCCCGGCTACTTCGAACTCGGCGGTCACCGTTTCCGCGACTCCCGACCCGAAGGTCACGGCTCGGTGGATCTCAAGAAGTCGATCGTTGTGTCGAGCGACACCTACTACTACCAGCTCGCACACGAGATGGGTCCCGACTTGATCGCCGAGCATGTGCGCATCTGGGGCTTTGGCGAGCCAACCGGCATCGACCTCGAAGGCGAGTCGGGCGGGGTGTTGCCCACCACGCGCTGGAAGCTCGAGCGCACACGCCAGCGCTGGCTGCCGGGCGAGAGTCCCTCGATCGGGATTGGTCAGGGCTACAACGCCTTCACGATCCTGCAACTCGCGGTGGCGACCGCCGGTCTGGCGAACCAGGGCAAGGTGATGAAGCCGCGACTGGTGCGTCGCGTGGTGGACCCCTCGAGCCGGCAGGAACAGAGCTTTGCACCGGACATCCTGCACGACAGCGGCGTGCAGGCGCAACATCTTGCACTTGTCATCAACGCCATGCAGGAGGTGAACCAGTTCGGCACCGCGCAGGGATCGTTTGCACGCGCACCCTACACTTCGGCGGGCAAGACGGGTACCGCGCAGGTGATCGGCATCCGGCAAAACGAGCGTTACGACGCGCGGCGTATCGCCGAGCGGCATCGCGACCACTCGCTCTACATGGTGTTTGCACCTGTGGAGTCACCGCGTATTGCGCTCGCAGTCATCGTGGAAAACGGCGGCTTCGGGGCTCAGGTTGCCGCACCGATTGCGCGCAAGGTCATCGACCGCTACCTGCTCGATCCGCAGGGCCGGTAGTCGCCACCGCGGCTCCGACAACCGCAGCGGTTCCTGCCCGACTCCATCGTGGCGATCAACCCGAGCATGTTCAACCCCTTCAATGCCTGGGCCGGACTGCAGCGCCAGTTCGATGTGTTCGACCGTCCGCTGCTGCTCATCACGCTCGTGCTCATGGGCATCAGCATGTTCACGATGCTTTCGGCAGCCGCTGATTTCCCGGGGCGGGTGGAGGCGCATGGGCGCAATCTGCTGCTGTCCCTCGCGCTCATGTGGCTGGTTGCCCGGATACCGATCCAGTGGATCACCCAGTCGGCGCTGCCCCTCTATGCGCTTGGCCTGCTGCTCCTGATCGCGGTGGCGCTCTTTGGCGACGTGAGCAAGGGCGCGCGTCGCTGGCTGCACCTGGGCGTCGTGCGCATCCAGCCCTCGGAACTGATGAAGATCGCCATGCCGCTGATGCTTGCCTGGTACTTCGCCCGTCGCGAGGCGCAGCTCAAGCCAGGCGACTTCGTTTGGGCAGCGTTTCTTGTGCTGGTTCCGCTCCTTCTGATCATCCGTCAGCCCGACCTCGGAACCGGGATTCTCGTCTTCGCGGCTGGAGCTTTTGTGCTCTTCATGGCCGGATTCAGCTATCGCCTGATCGCACCTCTCGTTGTTGCATCCCTGGGGCTTGCCCTGCTGCTGCTTGCCTTTGGCGCAAGCTTGTGCGAGCCCGAGGTGCACTGGGTGGTGCTGCACGAATATCAGAAGCAGCGCGTCTGCACCCTGCTCGACCCCAGCCGGGATCCGCTCGGCAAGGGGTTCCATATCCTGCAGTCGATGATCGCCGTGGGGTCTGGGGGTCTGCTGGGCAAGGGTTGGTTCGGCGGCACCCAGACGCATCTTGAATTCATTCCCGAACGCACAACCGATTTCATCTTCGCGGTGTTCAGCGAGGAGTGGGGCCTGCTGGGCAATGCGGTTCTGATGACCACCTACAGCGCGCTCATTCTGCGCGGACTCACCATCGCGCGGCGCGCCTCAACGCTTTTCGAGCGGCTTGCTTCGGCTGCGCTCATCCTCATGATCTTCACCTACGCCTTTGTGAACATGGGCATGGTGACCGGCGTGTTACCCGTGGTGGGGGTGCCTTTGCCGCTCATGTCCTACGGGGGCACCGCAGCCGTCACGCTTGGGCTGGGACTCGGGATCGTGCATGCGGCGGCCCGCCAGCGCCGGCTGGTTCCAACCTGAGTCTTTCGCCGGAAGCCCTGCACCCGAGGATGTCCGGGGAAACGACCCGGGCGGTCAATCGGGGCAGGCAGGCAGTCCGAGGGGCAGTCCGGGAGGCAGTACTGGCAGGTACTCCTTCGGGGTTCAGCCCACCCGCAGCACGATCTTGCCAATGTGCGCTGAGGATTCCATCAGCGCATGCGCCTTTGGCGCATCGGCGAGATCGAAGATGGCGTGGAGCGTTGGATGCATCGCACCCTCCTCAAGCCGCGGCCAGATATGCTGCTGGAGCGCATTCGCAAGCCGTTCCTTTTCGGCATTGCTGCGGGCACGCAGTGTGGAGCCGGTGAACGTGAGCCTGCGGAGCATGAGCAGAGTCCAGTCGATCTCCACGCGGGGCGTCTGCAGGAAGGCAATCTGCACGAGGCGACCCTCGAGTGCGAGCGACCTGAGGTTCTTCTCGATGTACGGACCACCGACCATGTCGAGGATGAGGTCCACGCCCTGCTTGTCGGTGAGGCGCGCCACTTCGGCCTGGAAATCCTTCTCCCGGTAGTTGATCGCATGGTCGGCGCCGATGCGCAGCACCGCCTGCTCCTTCTCGGCCGACCCCACGGTCGTCCATACGATTGCACCCCAGGCCTTGGCCATCTGGATCGCAGTCATGCCAATGCCCGAGGAGCCCCCGTGGATCAGGACACGCTCGCCCGCCTGCAAGCGGCCCCGTTCGATCACGTTGGCCCAGACGGTGAACATGGTTTCGGGCAGTGCGGCCGCTGCGTCGGGTTGCATGCCGCGGGGAATCGGCAAGGCCTGTCCTGCTGGAACCGACACGTACGCGGCATAGCCACCGCCGTTGCAAAGGGCGCAGACGGCGTCGCCCTCGTTCCACCGGGTCACACCCTCCCCGCGTGCAACCACCTCGCCCGAGACCTCGAGGCCGAGCCACGGTGAGGCCCCGGGCGGGGGCGGATACTTGCCGGACCGTTGCAGGACATCGGGTCTGTTGACCCCGGCAAAAGCCACCCGGATCAGGATCTCACCCGGACCCGGACGCGGACAGGCCGCCTCGGCCAGATGCATCACCTCGGGTTCGCCGCCCTGACCGTGCTCGATGTAGCGGGTTGTGCTGGGAAGAGCTTGCATGATGCGTCGTTTTCGAAAGGGTTTTTGAGGGAACGATGGATCGGGGATCAAGGCGAGAGGTCGATACGCAGGGCGCAGCCCCGAGCGGCGATAGGGTCAGGACAGCTTGCCAGGCGCACCCATCCCGGGCCCGGTAGCGCCGTCCACAGCCGCCGGGGTTCTGGAAAACCGCTTCAGCGCTGCGCCGAGAATACCCTCTGGCATGAAGATGATGAAAAGCACCAGCAGCAACCCGTAGATCAGCTGGTCAACACCGTGTGCCTGGTTGCCGATCAACACCCGCAGAACCTCCGAAAGCACCAGCAGGAACACTGCACCGAAGGTTGGGCCGAGTAGCACGAACATCCCCCCGGCGATTGCCCCGAAGACCATCTGCAGCGAGATGCTGATGCCCGAGACCGTTTCGGGCGAGATGTAGAGCTGGTACTGCGCATAGAGTACGCCGCCGATGCAGGTCATCACCGCCGAGAGCACGGTGATGGCCAGCTTGGACCGGTTGACCGGGATGCCGATCGACGCGGCGGCGTCCTCCTCCTCGCTGATCGCCTGGAGCGCAAGCCGGGTCATGCTGCGATCCACCCGCTGCCACACCCACAAGGCAAGGAGCCAGAACGCCACCATGATGTAGAACCAGAGCACCTTGCTGTCGAACTGCAGGGCACCGAGCGCATAAGTCTCGGTGCCACCAAGGGCCGACCTGGGGGTGATGCCGAGCGAACCCCCGGTCTGATCGCGCAACGCAACGATCACCAGGCGCACCACTTCTGAGAGCGCAAGCGTGACGAGTGCGAAATAGTGCCCAACGATGCGAAAGCGAAAGCACGGGTAGCCGATGACCACCGCCAGGACGATCGTGGCGGCAATTCCAAGCAGCGCCCCAACCCATGGCGACACGCCGAAAAGGTTCCAGCTCAACACCACCGCGTAGGCGCCCACCCCCATGAAGGCGCCGTGGCCGAAGCTCACCATGCCGAGCCGTCCCATGATGGCCCAGCTGGTGTAGATGTAGGCCCAGAGCACCGCCATCACCATCAGGTGGAGCGGGTAGCGGCCAAGCCCTGCCCATGGCGCAAGCAGCAAGAGCAGCAGCAAGCCGGCAGCAAGCGTGCGCGCGTTCATGGCTGATCCCCGGTTGGCATCATCGTCGTCGCGACAGCAAGCCCTCGGGCTTCCAGAACATCACCGCGATGAAGAACACGAAGGCGATCACATAGCCCCACTCGATCTGCAGGAAGAATCCCCCCACCGAGATGAACTGCGCAAAGACGAAGGCCGCAACCAGGCCGCCGATGAGATTGCCGAGGCCCCCAAGCACACAGATCAGGAAGGTGAGCGGGCCAAAGCTCAGTCCGATCGCGGGGTGCACGTCGTATTGCAACACCAGCAGACATGCTGCGAGCCCCGCGAACCCCCCGCCCAGGGCCGAGGTGAGCAGATAGATCCGGGTGGCGTTCACGCCCATGAGCGGCATGACGCTGCGGTCCTGACTGATCGCGCGGATCGCAGTCCCCAGGTAGGTTGTGCGCAGGAACCACCAGGTCGAGCCGATCGCCGTTACCGCAACCGCAAAGGCAAGCAGCCGTGACCCCGAGAGGCTCATGTCGCCAAGGTTGAGGCTTGGCATGCGAAACCCCACGTTGCGGAACTCCACCCCGAAGATCACGGTGGCGAGCGCCTGAAGGAAAAAGAGCACCCCGCCGGTGACCAGCAACTGGTTGATCGGTTCGGCGCTCAGCACCGGCGACACCACATAGTGGTGGAGCAGCATGCCGCAAACCGCAACCAGCCCGATCGAGGCAAGCATTGCAGCGGGCAGAGGCACCCCCTGCGCGGTATGCAGCCACCAGATTCCATACATCCCCACCATCACCAGCTCCGCATAGCAGATCCAAACGACGTCGATCACGCCGAAGATCAGGTTCAGTCCAAGCGCGAGCAGCGCGAGAAGACCACCGAGCAGGATGCCGTTGAGCACCGCCTCGAGCAGGAAGATGTCGAAAGGGTTCGTCACGGTCGCCTCGCGGATCTCACAGCAGGCCCAGGTAGGCACGACGCACTGCGTCGCTTCCGATCAGCGTTGCAGCGTCGCCGCTTTCGCGGATTCGGCCGGTCTCGAGCAGGTAGGCACGATCAACGATCTGCAGCACCTGCTGGATGTTCTGCTCAACGATCAGAACCGTGTAGCCCTCTTCGCGCAGCTGCCTCACCAGCGTGAAGATCGCCTGAACCACCAGCGGCGCAAGTCCAGCCGACGGCTCATCGAGCAGCAGCAGTCGCGGGCCCGACATCAGCGCCCGCCCGATGGCGCACATCTGCTGTTCACCGCCCGACATGGTCCCCGCCAATTGATGACGACGCTCGGCCATCCGGGGAAAGAGTGTGTAGACCTTTTCGAGCCGATCCGCAAAGCGCGCCCTTGCGGCCGGAAGGTAGGCCCCCATGCGCAGGTTGTCCTCCACGCTCAAGCGCGGAAACAACCGTCTCCCCTCGGGAACATGCGCAATGCCTAGCGACACCACCTCGTGCGGCGGCGCCTGGCTGAAGTCCTTCCCCTCCATCGTGAGTTGCCCGGAGCGCAGCCCGATCAGCCGCGTCATGGCCCGCAGCAGGGTGGACTTCCCCGCGCCGTTAGGACCCACCACCGCAACCGCCTCGCCCGCCCGCACCTCCAGGCTCACGTCAAAGAGCGCCTGGAAGCTGCCGTACCCGGCGTTGATCGCGCGGCACTCAAGCACGCTGCCGCCCGCTCGCCGCTTCGCTTGCCCGTTCGAACCCGGCTGCATCGGGCTGCTGCCGCCCGCTCGCCGCGTCTGCCTGCTGCTGCACCTGGGCAGCGTCACGGCCCAGGTACACCTCGACCACCCGGGGATCCCGGGTTACGGACGAGGGTGCGCCCTGCGCAATCACCTCTCCGTGGTCGAGCACGATGCAGCGGTCGATGACCTTCATCAGGACGCCCATTATGTGTTCGACCCAGATGATGGTGACCGCCTTTTCGTCGCGGATGCGTCGCAGCATCTCGGCTGCCGCAGCCATCTCCGACTCGTCGAGTCCTCCGAGGCTCTCGTCGGCCAGCAGCAGGCGCGGTCGGGTGGAGAGCGCACGCGCCATCTCAAGCTTTTTCAGGCCCGCTGCACCCAAACCCTCGACGCGCGCATCCGGGTGACCGGGCAGCCCGATCATCGCCAGCGCATCAAGCGCATGGCGCTCAGCCTGCGCACGCGTTACCGGCTGACTCGCCCCGTAGTAGGCGGCGAGTACCGTGTTTTCGAGGATGCCCAGCTTGCGAAAGGGTCGCGGAATCTGGAAGGTGCGCGCAAGCCCTCGTCGGCAGATCTCATGCGGGGGAAGGCCCGCGATCGGGATACCCTCCAGAAGCACCTCGCCCGAGCTGGGTGGATAAAGCCCGGCAATCACATTGAAGGTGGTGCTCTTGCCTGAGCCGTTGGGCCCGATCAACCCGAGGATCTCGCCCGGCATGAGTTCGAAACTCACCTGATTGACTGCGGTGAAGCCACCGAAGCGCTTGGTGAGCGATCGAACCGACAACAGGCTCACGCTGGCGCGCATCCAGTCGGGATGGCCTGAGGGTGGCGCCCGACGGCCGCTGCCGTCGGAAAGCGCTTACTGATAGCTGTAGCCGTGGCCCTTGGGCAGGGGCAGCACCGGGTCCCTGGTCTTGATTGCAGACGGCCACACCACAAAGGTATCGCGTGCGATGTACTGCATCACCACCGGCGAGGAAAGCTCGTTTTGTCCTGCCATCGGATGACCCGGCTGGAAGAAACGGACCCCGTAACCCTGAATCGTGCCGCCAACCGGTATGTCGGTCTCGAGCGCAGACTTACGCAAGGCTTCCGGATCGATACCGCCGTGCTTGCGGATCGCCCTCGGCAAAACGTCGGTGAAAAAAATCCACGACTGGTTGAAGCCCATCGACAGGTGCGGCGGAACCTCGTCGGCCTTCACCTCGGCCTTGTAGCGCTTCACCATCTCCGCAGTAACGTCCCCAAGTCCTTTGGCCAGGGTGGAGGCATCCAGAAGTTGTGCCGCGACCGGGTCGACGTTGAAGATGAGGTTTGCATCGTCCTTGAAAGTCTCGAAGAGCTTGTCGAATTGCCCGTAGCCGGCGCCGTGGCCGATCAGTGCCCCCCACTTGAGCCCCTGATCCTTCGACTGCCGCAGGAAGAGGGTGATGTCGGGGTTGTAGCCGGTGTGCAGAATCGCATCCGGCCGCGCGCGCTTGAGTTTCGTGACCAGGGGTGAAAGATCGGGCGCAGTTGCCGCATAGCCCTCCTTGAGCACCACGTTCATGCCGAAACTCTTGCACTTAGACTCGTTGCCCGAGGCCACACCAGCACCGTAGGGGCCGTCCTCGTAGATGATCGCCACGCGCAACTCCCTGGCGTCCTTGCCAAAGCGCGCCTTGGACTGCTCCTGAAGGAAGGTGCAGGACGCCTCGCCGAACTGGTCCGAATGAACCTGGGGACGGAACACATACTTGAGGTTCTTGTCCTTGAACACCGCCGAGGACACGCACACATTGGCCCACATGAAGCGACGCGCCTGATCAACCCTCTGGGCCATCGGCACGCAATGGGCCGACGAGAACACGCCCATGAGCAGGTCGACCTTTTCCTGGTTGAGGAGGCGTTCGGCCTCGTTGATGGCCACCTCGGTCTTGCTCTGTGCGTCGGCATACACCGGCACAACCCGGTAACCCTCCACCCCACCGCGCTCGTTGATCATGTCGATCGCGTACTTCGTACCCAGGTAACCCGCACGCGACCCGCCCGCCGCGAAGGGGCCGGTGAGGTCGTAGATCACCCCGATCTTGATCGTCTTGCCCTGAGCCTGCACTGCCGTAACACCGAGCGTGGCGCTTCCGGCGAGGATTGCACCCACCAAAACGCTCCGAACTCCTCTTGCCCAGACCCCTTTACCTTGTGCGATCCTCATGTGTGTCTCCTGTTGGGTGAACGAAGGCTACTGCGTGAAGCATTACATCTTCTTACTCTGGCGACCCCGGCGTGCGTTCCATTTTCCGAGTCGGGGCGCTGCGTGAAAAC
>Ga0194133_10002682_pt1 | contig 27032 bp, 24 predicted proteins | sample TA2KigOf40mmetaG_FD_155448 | JGI IMG/M metagenome (GOLD analysis project Ga0194133, IMG submission 155448) | Freshwater microbial communities from Lake Tanganyika, Tanzania - TA2015055 Kigoma Offshore 40m | ecosystem: Environmental > Aquatic > Freshwater > Lake | place: Tanzania: Lake... | reverse complement strand
GCGAGCGGGATCGCGCGCCAAGGCGCGTACGTAACATAGGGCGCGCGCGCCGCGGGGCGTCATCGCGTCGCGGACCTGTCGCGCGGGCCTGTCGGCGTTGACCATGACGGGTTTGCGTGTAGGATGCGGGTCCCGTTGAGCGCGGGAACAATTTTCCTTTCAGGAGCATGGACTTATGACCAGCGCCAGTTCTCTGATGGCAGGCAAGCGCGGCCTGGTGATGGGCGTCGCCAACGACCGGTCCATCGCCTGGGGCATCGCGCAGGCCTGCGCGGCGCAGGGCGCCGAGCTCGCCTTCACCTTCCAGGGCGAGGCGCTGGAGAAGCGCGTGCGCCCGCTGGCGGCGTCGCTGGGCGTCAGGCATGTGCTCCCGGCCGACGTCACCGACCCCGCCTCGCTCGACGCGGTCTTCGAGACGCTGGGGCGCAACTGGGGCTCCATCGACTTCGTCGTCCATGCCATCGCGTATTCCGACAAGGAGGAGCTCAAGGGCCTCTATGTCGACACCACGCGCGCGAACTTCCAGCGCACGATGGACATCTCCTGCTTCTCCTTCACCGACCTCTGCCGCCGCGCGGCGCCGCTGATGTCGGCGGGTGGCAGCCTGCTCACCCTCAGCTACTACGGCGCCGAGCGCGTCATGCCGCACTACAACGTCATGGGCGTCGCCAAGGCCGCGCTGGAGGCGTCGGTGCGCTACCTCGCGGCCGACCTCGGTCCGCGCGGCATCCGCGTCAACGCGATCTCCGCCGGGCCGATCAAGACGCTCGCGGCCTCCGGCATCGGCGACTTCCGCTACATCCTCAAGTGGAACGAGCTCAACGCGCCGCTGCGCCGCAACGTCAGCATCGAGGAGGTCGGCGGCGCCGGCCTCTACCTGCTCTCCGACCTCGGCAAGGGCGTGACGGGCGAGACGCACCACGTCGACTGCGGCTACCATGTCGTCGGCATGATGGCGGTGGACGCGGCGCCCGAGGTCTCGGAGATGCTGGCCGGCTTCAAGCCCCAGAAGTGATCGCGGGGCGGCCCGGTCCATGTCCCACAACAGCTTCGGCCACCTCTTCCGGGTCACGACCTGGGGCGAGAGCCATGGCCCGGCGATAGGCTGCGTCGTCGACGGCGTGCCGCCGCGCATCGCCCTCGCCGAGGATGACATCCAGCGCGACCTCGATCGTCGCCGTCCCGGCCAGTCGCGCTTCACCACGCAGCGACGCGAGCCGGACCGCGTGCGCATCCTCTCCGGCGTGTTCGAGGGCCTGACGACCGGCACGCCCGTCTCGCTGCTGGTCGAGAACGAGGACGCGCGCTCCAAGGACTACGGCGAGATCGCCTCGAAGTTCAGGCCGGGACACGCCGACTTCGCCTACCGGACGAAATACGGGATCCGCGACCATCGCGGCGGCGGCAGGTCCTCCGCGCGCGAGACCGCGATGCGCGTCGCGGCCGGCGCGATCGCGCGCAAGGTGCTGGGCGAGGCCGTGGCGATCCGCGGCGCGCTGGTGCAACTCGGCGGGCACGCCGTCGACCGCGCGCGCTGGGACTGGTCGGCGGTCGCGGAGAACCCGTTCTTCTGCCCCGACAGGCAGGCCGCCCAGGCATGGGAAGGCGAGCTCGACGCGGTGCGCAAGGCCGGCTCGTCGGTCGGCGCGGTGATCGAGGTCGTGGCGAGCGGCGTGCCCGCGGGCCTCGGCGCGCCGATCTACGGCAAGCTCGACGCGGACCTCGCCGCCGCGATGATGGGCATCAACGCGGTGAAGGGCGTCGAGATCGGCGCCGGCTTCGCCGCGGCCGCGCTCTCCGGCGAGGAGAACGCGGACGAGATGCGCGCGGCACCGGATGGACCGGAGTTCCTGTCCAACAGGGCCGGCGGCGTCCTGGGCGGCATCTCCACCGGGCAGGACATCGTGCTGCGCTTCGCGGTGAAGCCGACCTCCTCGATCCTGTCGCCGCGGCGCACCATCGACGTCGATGGCCGCGACACCGACATCCGCACGATCGGCCGCCACGACCCCTGCGTCGGCATCCGCGCCGTGCCCGTGGGCGAGGCGATGGTGGCCTGCGTGCTCGCCGACCACCTGCTGCGCCATCGCGCGCAATGCGGGTGAGGCCTCGCGCCGGGAGCGCCGCGCCATGAAGCCACCCGGCCTCGTCGTGCGCCGATCGCGCGCCGTCTCGGCGATGAACATGGCGATGGCGGTCTTCGTGCTGGCCGCCGCCGCCGGCTTCCTGCTCGACCGTCCGGAGGGCGAGCCCGTCCCCTGGCTCGGCGGCGGCGCGATCCTCGCGCTGGTCGGCTTCCATGCCCTGCAGAGCCTGCGCAACCTCAAGGACACGACGCCGCTGCTGACGGTCGGGCCGGAGGGGTTGGGCCTGCCGCAGGCGACCGACGCGCCCATCGCCTGGACGCAGGTGGCCGGGCTCGGCGCCTCGCGCAGCATGACGCTGTTCGGCGGCGGCCGGCTCGACATCGAGCTCGCGCCCGAGGCCTTCGCGCGGGTGCGCCTCGGCCGGCGCCTCTTCGGCGACGCGGTGGTCAAGACGATTGGCCCGACCTTCTCGATCTCCTTCCACGCCCAGGGCCTCGACCACAAGGCGACGGAGATCCTCGCGGCCACGGCCGCCTACTGGCCGCCGCGCGACATCGACGCGCCCGCTGGCGGCGGCTGAGATGGACGAGGCGCGGCTCCAGGCCGTCCTCGGAATCCTGGCGCTGCCGGCCATCGCCTGGCTGCTCAGCGAGGACCGGCGCGCGGTCGACTGGCGCCGCGCCGCGATCGCGCTGCTCGCCACCATCCTCGTCACGGCGGCGATGATCCGCGTCCCGGGCGCGCGCGACGCATTCGCCTTCCTCTCAGCCGGCGTCGACGCGATCGGCGCGGCGACGCGCGCGGGCACGTCCTTCGTCTTCGGCTATCTCGGCGGCGGCCCCCTGCCCTTCGAGCCGAGGTTCCCGGGCGGCGAATTCGTCCTCGCCTTCCAGGCGCTGCCGCTGGTGATCGTGGCGAGCGCGATCTCGGCGCTGCTCTTCCACTGGCGCGTCCTGCCGGTGGTCGTGCGCGCCTTCGGGCGCGCGCTCGAGCGCACGCTGGGCGTCGGCGGCGCGGTCGGCGTGTCGACGGCGGCGAACATCTTCCTCGGCATGGTCGAGGCGCCGCTCTTCATCCGCCCCTACCTCGCCGCCCTCTCGCGCGGCGAGATGTTCGTGGTCATGGCGGGCGGGATGGCGGGCGTCGCCGGCACGGTCATGGTCCTGTACGCAGCCATCCTCGGCGGCGCAGTCGAGGGCGCGCTCGGCCACATCCTCGCCGCCTCGGTCGCCGGCGCGCCGGCCGCGATCCTCTTCGCGCGCATCATGGTGCCGGACCGCGAGGACCGCAGGACCGGCGCGACGATCGCGGGGAACGAGGGGCGGGCGGGCTCGTCGATGGACGCGATCGCGCGCGGCGCCGCGTCCGGCGTCGAGCTGCTGGTCGGCATCGTCGCGACGCTCATCGCGCTGGTCGCGCTCGTGCACCTCGCCAACGCGATGCTGGGCGCGCTCCCGGACGTCGCGGGCGCGCCGCTCGCGCTCGAGCGGATCCTCGGCGCCGCGATGGCGCCCGTGTGCTGGCTCATGGGCGTGCCCTGGCACGAGGCCGCCACCGCGGGCCGGCTGATGGGCACCAAGACCGTGCTCAACGAGTTCCTCGCCTATCTCGAGCTCGCGCGGACGCCGCCCGAGGCGCTGTCGCCGCGCAGCCGCACGATCATGCTCTACGCGCTCTGCGGCTTCGCCAACCTGGGCAGCGTCGGGATCATGATCGGCGGCATCTCCGCCATGTGCCCGGAGCGGCGCGCGGAGATCGCCGGGCTCGGCATGAAGGCGCTCGTGGCGGGCACATTCTGCACCTGCCTGCTCGGCGCGATCGTGGGCGCGATCCTCTGAGCCGCGGTCAGCGCCGGGTGTCGCCGGGGACGGACTGCCCGCGCAGGGTCCGCGCGGCGACGCGCGCATAGGCGGCCCAGCCCGCGAGCAGGAGAGAGCCGACCGCGACAAGCAGCCAGCGGAACGCCTCGGCGACGGCCGCGCGCCCGGCCTCGCCGAGCGGCGCGCGGACGAGGTCGTCGAGGCCGCGCAATTCCCCTCCCTGCGGCGCGAGCGCCAGCACCAGCGCCGTGGCGGCCGCGGCGCAGACGGCGCCGCCCAGCGCGCGCGCATAGCCCAGCGCGCCCATGACCGCGCCGACGTCGCGCGGCGCGACGGCGTTCTGCGCCGCGACGATCGCGGTCGGGAAGATCGGCCCGATCCCGAAGCCGATGCACGCCAGGGCGATGCCCGTCGTCCACGCGCCCGCCTGCGCGATCGCGGCGGCGAAGGCGAAGCAGCACAGCGCCGCGAACGGGAACGCGACCAGCACGGGCCTGCGGTAGTCGCCGGCGAGGCGCAGGTAGCGTCCGGCGGCATAGGCCGTGACCGTCGCCGAGAAGGTGAGCGGGATCATCATCAGCCCGACGTCGCCCGGCGGCAGGCCGAGCTTGACCTGCAGGAAGACCGGCATGGCGATGGCTAGCGAGAGGTAGGCGCCGAAGGAGAGGAAGACCGCGGGCAGCACGTGCGCGACGACGTCGTCGCGCAGGAAGGCAGGCGCGAAGACCGGCTCCTCCAGGCGGCCCTGCCGGCGCCAGAACGCGGCGCCCGCCGCCAGCGCGATGGCCAGAGCCGCGAGGACGGGCGCGCTGGCCCAGGGATGCGCGACGCCGCCCCAGGAGAGGGCGAGGAGCAGCGCCGTCGTCGCCACCGGCAACAACGCCAGGCTCGGCGCGTCGATGCGCGCGGGCACGCTCCGCACGGGCAGCTTGCGCAGCACGGAGTCGACGGTGGCGAGGGCCACCAGCCCCAGCGGCAGGTTGATCCAGAAGATCCACTGCCACCCGAGATACTGAGTGAGACCTCCGCCCACCGTCGGCCCGAGCAGGGAGGCGAGCGCCCACATCGCCGAGAAATGGGCGGAGTAGCGACCGCGCTCGCGCGGGCTGACGACGTCGGCGACGACGGTCTGCGCCAGCGTGACGAGGGCCCCGCCGCCTATGCCCTTCGCCGCGCGCGCGGCGATCAGGGCGACCATGCTCTCCGCGAGCGCGCAGGCCACCGATGCGGCGACGAAGACCGCGAGCGCCGCCAGCATCAGCCTGCGGCGTCCATGGATGTCGCTGAGCTTGCCGGCGATCGCCGTCGCGCAGATCGAGGTCACGAGGTAGGAGGTCACGACCCAGGACAGCAGCGCGACGTCGCCGAGGTCCCCCGCGATCGACGGCAGCGCCGTCGCGACGATCGTCTGGTCGAGCGCGGCGAGGAAGGTCGCGATCATCGCGCCGCCGATGATCATCGACAGGTCGCGCGGCGGAAGCCGTGCCTCCTCCGATGCGGTCTGGTTCATGCGCCTGCTCCGGTCGCCGCGGCCTTGCGCGCGGCGACGAGGAATTCCCTGTTGCCTTCTGGCCCGAGAATAGGGCTCGGCACGACCCCGAGCACCTGCCAGCCGACGGATGGCAGCCATGCGGCGATGCGCGCGCAGACCTCGTCGTGCAGCGCCGGGTCCCGCACGACGCCGCCCTTGCCCACGCGGGCGGGCCCGACCTCGAATTGCGGCTTGATCAGGGCGACCAGCCACGCGCCGTCGCGCGCGAGCCCGAGGGCAGCCGGCAGCACCGTCTCCAGCCCGATGAAGCTCGCGTCGCAGACGACGATGTCGACCGGGCCGGCGACATGCGCGACGCCGAGGTGCCGCGCGTTGGTCCGCTCGAGGACATGGACGCGCGGGTCGCTGCGCAGCTTCCATGCCAGCTGGCCGTGGCCGACGTCGACGGCGTGGACCAGCCGCGCGCCGCGCGCGAGCAGGACGTCGGTGAAGCCGCCCGTCGAGGCGCCGACGTCGATCGCCTCCATGCCCGCCGGGTCGATCGCGAAGTGGTCGAGCGCGTGAGCGAGCTTGAGGCCGCCGCGGCTCGCCCACGGATGCTCGCGACCGCGCAGCTCCAGCGGCTGGTCGTCGGCGACCAGCGCGCCGGCCTTGTCAACGCGCCGCTCGCCGCTGAAGACGAGGCCGGCGAGGATCACTGACTGGGCGCGCGCGCGGCTCTCCACGAGGCCGCGCTCGACGAGCGCGACGTCGGCGCGGCGCCTGGCGCCCGCGGCGCTCACGCGACCAGCCCCAGGCGCTCGCGCGCGGCGAAGCGCGCGGTGGCGAGGATGGCGACCGCGCCGAGCCCGAGGGCGAGCCCGAACCATACGCCGAGCCCGCCCATGCCGAGGGGGAAGGCGGCGATGCAGCCGATGGTGAAGCCGAGCCCCCAGTAGCCGAGCGCGGCGAAGGCCATCGGCACACGCGTGTCCTTGAGCCCGCGCAGCGCGCCCATCGCGATCGTCTGCGAACCATCGAAGACCTGGAACACTGCCGCGACGGCGAGGAACTCGACGGCGACCAGCGCGACAGCCGCGTTCGCGGGCACCGAGAGGTCGAGGAAGAGGCCGGCGATCGGCCGGCTTAACGCCCAGAGCACGAGGGCCGTGGCGCTCATGAAGGCGAGGCCGAGGAAGAACGGCGTCCAGCCCGCGCGCCGGACGCCGTCGCGGTCGCCCGCGCCCGCGGCAAGCCCCACCCGGACCGTGGCCGCCTGCGCGAGCCCGAAGGGCACCATGAAGGTGACGGCCGCGCACTGGATGGCGATCTGGTGCGCGGCGAGCTGTTCGGTGGAGATCGCGCCGATCGCGTAGACCGCGGCGGAGAAGAGCGCGACCTCCAGGAGCAGGACGCCCGCCACCGGCAGGCCGAGCCGGAACAGCTCGGCGAAGCGCGGCCAGTCGGCGCGCCAGAACCGCCCGAGCAGGCTGTAGCGCCGCATCCGCCGGTCGACGAGGACGAAGCCGAGCAGGCCGAGGAAGGACACCCAGTTGGCGATCGCGGTCGCGATGCCCGAGCCGACGACGCCGAGCGCCGGCATGCCGAGGTTGCCGAAGATGAGGGCCCAGTTCCCAAGCACGTTGACGGCGAGCGCGGCGAGCTGCGCGACGAGCGCCGCGCGCGGCCTCTGCAGCGCGCCGGCGAATTGCCGCAGCACCATGAACCACAGCGCCGGCAGCAGGCCCCAGGCGAGCGCGTCGACGTAGTCGGCGGCGACGGCGACGATCGCGGGGTCCTGGCCGAGCAGCGCGAGCGCCAAGCTTGAGCGGGAGAGCAGGGCCACGCCGAGCAGCGCGACGAGCCCCGAGGCCCAGAAGGCCTGGCGCATGCTGCGCCGCACGTCGCGGAGCTGCCCGCGCCTGCGGCCGATCGCCTGCGCCATCATCGGCGCGGCGGCCATGCAGATGCCGAAGCCGAAGATCGTCACCATGAAGACGAGGTTCCAGCCCAGCGCCCCTGCGGCCAGCGCCTCGGGGCCGAGCCGGCCGAGGAAGAGCACGTCCACGGTCATGATCGAGACCTGCGCGAGCTGCGTGGCCACGATCGGCAGGGCGAGGCGCGTGGTGGCCGAGGCCTCCGTGCGCCAGGCGTCCCTCGCGGCGGCGGGCGTCCCGGCCTCGGTGCGTGCTGCGTCCATGGGATGCGGCTTCTAGACCCTCGGCGCGGCGCGCGCAAAGCGCGGCGCGCGGGCGCTCAGTTGCGGCGCTCGACGGCCCAGCGGGCGAGCATGCGCAGCCGCTCCGCGCTGGCGCCGAAGGGCGCGAGATGCGCGGCGGCCTGGTCGGCGAGCCGGCTGGCCTGGTCGCGCGCGCGCGCGGTGCCGAGCATCGACACGAAGGTCGCCTTGCCGCGCCCCGCGTCCTTGCCCGTCGCCTTGCCGAGCGCGGCCGCGTCGCCCTCGACGTCGAGGAGGTCGTCCGCCATCTGGAAGGCGAGCCCGAAATCCTGCGCGTAGAAGTGCATCGCATCGCGCAGCTGCGCGGGGGCGTGCGCCATGATCGGCCCGGTGAGGCACGCGAAATGGATCAGCGCGCCGGTCTTCAGCCGCTGCAGCCGGGTGACCTCGCCGATCTCCGTCGCGCGATGCTCGGCGGCGAGGTCGATCATCTGGCCGCCCACCATTCCCTCGGCGCCCGCGGCCTTCGCCAGCGCGGCGACGAGGGCGCAGCGCACCGCACCGTCCGGATGGGTGGCCGGATCGGCCAGCACCTCGAAGGCGCGGGTGAGGAGGCCGTCGCCGGCGAGGATCGCGGTCGCCTCGTCGAAGGCCTTGTGCACCGTCGGCCGGCCGCGGCGCATGTCGTCGTCGTCCATCGCCGGCAGGTCGTCGTGCACGAGCGAGTAGCAATGCACCATCTCGATCGCCGCGGCCGCGCGCAGCGCTTGCCCGGGCGCGACGTCGAACAGCCGCGCGCCCTCGACCACGAGGAAGGGGCGCAGGCGCTTGCCGCCCGCGAGGCTCGCATAGCGCATCGCCTCGACGACGCGCCGCTCAGGCCCGCCGGGCAGGGGCAGGAGCGCGTCGAGCGTCGCCTCGATCCGCGCGGCGACGGTGTTCAAGGCCTCCGCGAGGTCGGGCGACACGGGCCGGGGCCTAGCCGAGCTTCGCGGGTTCCGCGCGCGGCACGCCGTCCGAGCCGAGCGCGATCTTCTCGATCCGCGCCTCGGCCTCGGCGAGCTTCCGCTCGCAATGCGCCTTGAGGGCGGCGCCGCGCTCGTAGCTGCGGATGGCGTCCTCGAGCTTCCCCTTCCCCTGCTCGAGCGCGCGCACGATCTCCTCGAGTTCCTTCAGCGCGTCCTCGAAGCCGAGCCGGGCGATGTCCGCGGGGATCTGGGGGTCGATCATGGTCCACTCCGTTTCATGGCCAAGCTACAGGCGGCCGCCGCGACCCGCCAGCACGGCGGAACGACGCGCGCGGCGCGTCCGGCTGGCGGATTTGCGGCTAGGATCGCGCCATGTTGTCTCCAACGCCCGGTGCCGCCGCGCTCCGCGCCCGCGGCCTCGCGGCGATGCTCGCCGTCGCCGCGGCATGCGGCTGCCAGGCCCCCGGCGCGGCCCCGCCCCCGGCCGCCGCCAAGCCCGTCGCGCGCAGCGTCGAGGCAGCCGCCCGCTACGAGGCCTGGATCGGCCCGCGCCTCGACGCGGTCCAGACGATGCTCGAGACCAGCCATCGCGGCGTCGAGCTCGTCTCGCGCGTGCTGCGCGCGCGCCAGCCCGGCGCCGGGGTCGACGCGCCCGGGATCGTCCCGGCGCAGGCCCAGGTCGCGGCCGCCGCCACGCGCGCGCGGCGCAGCCTCGACGGCTCGGCCGCGCTGGCGGGAGGCGACGCCGAGCAGCAGGAGCTGTCGCGCGACGTCGACGCGCAGGTCGCGCGCATGCTCGAGGGCATGGACGGGCTCGGGGCGGCGCTTCCCGGCCTCGCCCGCGTCGGCGCCTCGCTCGGGCCCCTCGGCGACCCGGACAACATGGTTCTCGGGTCGTCGCTGGCGCGGCTCCTGGCGCTGCAGGTGCGCGCGGACAGCGTCTTCGCCGCACTCGTGGTCGGGCTCCTGACGCCGGACTCCGACCTGCTCCCGGAGCGCGAGCTGCAGGCGGTACGCCGCGGCGGCAACGACGCGCTGCTCGCCTGCCTCGCGCAGTTGCAGGACCACGCGCTCGCGGGCGCGGCCGCGCGAGAAGCCGGGCGCGTCGTCGCCGCGAGCGTCGAGCACCAGCTCGACGGGCTGGAGGCGGCGCGCGCCAAGCTCGAGGCGCTGCGCGGCGCGGCGCGCGGCATCGCGCCGGACCGGCGCCGCGCGCTCGACGCCGTGCTGCGCAGCTACGACGCCGGCATCGCGGCGGAGCTCGACTTCCTCGGGACCCTCGCCGGCTTCTCGCGCCTCGTCCATACGGTCGACCGCGCCGCGCCGGACGCGGGCGCCGGCCTCGCGGCATCCATCGACGGCGCGCGACGGGTGACCGAGCGCCTGGCGGCGCGGCTGCAGGCCAACCTCGACCGGCTCGCCGTCCTCGACGAGGTCGGCGCGGGCCGGCGCACGTGAGCGTGCTCCCGCCTGGCCGCGACCGCGTGCTGCAGGGCATCGCCTGGATCCTGCTGGCGGTCTCGCTCTTCGCGATCGTCCACGTCCTCGTGAAGAAGCTCGGCGAGACCTATCCGGTCGCGCAACTGATGTTCTTCCGCTCGGCCTTCGCGCTGCTTCCGGCCATGGCGATGGTGATGCGCCATCCGCGAGGGCTCGGCGTGCTGCGCAGCGCGAGCCCGCTCGGCCACGTCGCCCGCTCGGGCTTCGGCATCTTCGCGATGGCGACGACCTTCGCGGCCTTCCAGTACATCCCCGCCGCGGACGTCGTGGCGATCAACTTCGCCGCGCCGATCTTCGTCACCGCGCTCTCGGTGCCGCTGCTGGGCGAGGGCGTCGGCTGGCGGCGCTGGCTCGCCGTCGTCGCGGGCTTCGCGGGCGTCATGGTGATGCTCCAGCCCGGCGCGATGCTCGCCGCGCCCGGCGGCGACACGGCGCTCGGCAGCGCCCTCGCGCTCGCCAGCGCGGTGGCCTACGCCGGCGTCGTGATCGCCATCAGGCAGGTCTCGCGCGTCGACGCGGGGGAGACGATCGTCGTCTTCTACATGGCGATCGTCGCCGCCGCGACGCTGCCGATCCTGCCGTTCCTCTGGGTCCAGCCCGCCTCCGCCCTCGACCTCGCGATGCTGGCCGCGCTCGGGATCGTCGGAGGCATCGCGCAGGTGTTTCTGACCCGCGGCTACGAGGTCGCGCCGCCCGCGGCTGTCATGCCCTTCGAATACGCCTCGCTCCTGGCGACGGCGCTGCTCGCGTGGATCTTCTGGGGAGAGCTGCCCACCGCGGCGGGCCTCGCCGGCGGCGCGATCGTGATCGCGAGCGGGCTGTTCCTCTTCTACCGCGAGGCGAGGCTGGCGATGGTCAGGCGGCCATGAGCGCCGCGACATGCGCCGCCGCGGAGCCGGCCAGCGCCTCGAGGTCGTAGCCGCCCTCGAGCGTCGACACGACGCGCCCGGCGCAACGGCCGCGCGCGACCTCGGCGATCGCGGCCGTGACCCAGGCATAGTCCTCGTCCTCGAGGTCGAGCGCGGCGAGCGGGTCGCGGCGATGCGCGTCGAAGCCGGCGGAGACCAGCACGAGCTCGGGAGCGAAGGCGTCGAGCGCCGGCAGCACGATGCGCTCCATCGCGCGGCGGAACGCGTCGCCGTCGGAATGCGGCCGCAGCGGCGCATTGACGACGTTGCCCGCGACGCCCGTCTCCTCGGCGGCTCCGGTGCCGGGATAGAGCGGCATCTGGTGCGTGGAGGCGAAGAAGAGCCCGGGGTCGCGCTCGAACATCGCCTGCGTGCCGTTGCCGTGGTGGACGTCGAAGTCGACGACCGCGACGCGACGCAGGCCATGCGCCGCGCGGGCATGGAGCGCGCCGACGGCGACGTTGTTGAACAGGCAGAAGCCCATCGGCACCGAGGGCTCGGCATGGTGTCCCGGCGGGCGCACGGCGCAGAAGGCGTTGCGCGCCTCGCCCGCCATCACGGCATCCACCGCGGCGACGACGGCGCCAGCCGCGCGCAGCGCGGCCTCGCCAGATCCCGGGCTCAGCGTCGTGTCGGCGTCGAGCGGATGCCGGCCGGCGGGAGGCACCGCGCCCATCACGCGCTCCACGTGGGACTGCGGGTGGACCAGCATCAGGCGATGGTCCTCGGCGCGCGGCGCCTCGCGGCGCTCGAGCGCGCGGAAGGCCGGCGCCGACAGGGCCGCGAGCACCGCCTCGAGGCGCTGCGGGCGCTCCGGGTGCCAGGCGCCGGGATCGTGGTCGAGGCAGGCGGGATGCGTCAGCAGCAGCGTGGTCATCTTGTCCTCCGAGGCCGGGGCGGGGCGAGCCTAGCCGAGCGCGGGCTCGCCGGGGACCGGCGTTCTTGGCCCCGCGGCCGCGGGGCGGCATGATGCCGCCAGCTTCGCCAAAGGGAGGAAGAGGATGAAGAGAGGATTCGCCGCGACGCTCGCCCTGCTCGTCGCGCTCGCGTCGGCGACCGGCGCCGCGCAGGCGCAGACGCGCGTCACGCTCAAGTCCGCGACCGCGGGCTCGTCCTACTACCTGATGATGGTGCAGCTCGGCGAGGCGCTGAAGACCGCGAGCAGCGGCGACCTCTCCCCGACGATCGAGGAGAGCCAGGGCTCGGTGCAGAACGTGAAGGAAGCCGCGCGCCGCCTAGGCAACTTCGTGTTCACGACGCCGCCGGGCCTCGTGCGCGACGCGCGCGCGGGCAAGGCGCCCTTCGCGGGAGAGAGCGGCCACGACGCGCTCCGCGCCCTCTTCCCGATCCCCGGCATCACGATGCACTGGGTCGTGCGCGCCGATGCCGGCGTCGCGAGCCTTTCAGACCTCGCGGGCAAGGACTTCATCCCCGGCGGCCGCGGCACGGCCGGCCAGCGGCTGACCGCCGCGGCGCTGACCGCCCTCGGCCTCGAGGGCAAGGTCAGGCTCGTCGACACCGAACTCGGCTCCGCGCCGGCCGCCGTGCGCAACCGGCAGGTTGCCGGCTACGGCACCGCCTCGACCCATCCCTCGCCGCAGGTGCAGGAGCTCGCGGCCACGACCGCGATCCGCCTGATCGGGCTCTCGCCGGACGAGATGGAGAAGGTGCGCGCGATCGATCCCTCGTCCGCGCCCGTGACGATCGCCCGCGGCACCTACCCGGGCGTCGACCAGGACGTGCGCACGCTGTCCGTCCCCGTCGCTGCCTACGCGACCACGCGCATGGACGAGGCCACGGCCTTCGCGATCACGCGGGCCTACTGGACGCAGCGCGAGGCGATGGCGCGCCAGAACCCGTGGTGGGCCGGCGTCACCCACGAGATGCTCGCCGCGGTGGCCGGCCCGCTGCATCCCGGCGCGCTGCGCTACTACGCCGAGGCCGGCATAGCCGTCCCGGAGGGCCTGCGCTGACCGCCGCCACGGCCACGGCGCGCGACGCAGGCATCCTTCGCGCCGCGACCGTCGCGCTCGCGGCGGCGAGCGTCGCGTTCCACCTCTGGCTGGTCTTCTCCGGCCTGCTGCCGAACCTCGTCTCGCGCCCGGTCCACCTCCTCCTCGCGCTGCCCTGGATCTTCCTAGTCGACGCGAAGGGACGCAGGGCGGCGCGCATCGCCGCGGCAGCGGCCGGCGTCGCCGGCATCGTCGCCTGCGCCAGCGTCGTGTTCGCGCGCGGCACGCTGCTCGACCAGTACGGCTCCCTGCGCGGCGCCTGGCAGTTCGCGCTCGCGGCGGTCCTGCTCGCGGTGGTGCTCGACATGGCGCGGCGCGCCATCAAGCCGATCCTGCCCGCGGTGGCGCTGGTCGCCCTCGCCTACGGCCTGCTCGGCGACGCCATCCCGGGCCACTGGGGCCACGACCCGCCGCCGCTCGATTCCTTCCTCGGCACGCTTACCATCGCGGAGGGCGGGCTCTGGGGCGAGCTAACCGGCATCTCCGCGACCACCGTGGCGCCGTTCCTCATCCTGGGCGCGCTGGTCGCCGTGGGCGACGCGGGCGAGGGCTTCATGGCGCTCTCGACGCGGCTCGGTGGCCGCTACCGCGCGGGCTCGGCGAAGGTCGAGGTCGTCGCCTCGGCGCTCTACGGGACGATATCGGGCTCCGCCTCGGCGAACACCGCGTCGACCGGCGCGATCACGATCCCCAACATGATCCGCATGGGCTACCCGCCGCGATTCGCCGCGGCGGTGGAGGCCGTGGCCTCGACCGGGGGGCAGATCATGCCGCCGGTGATGGGCGCGGGCGCCTTCCTGATGGCGGAGATGCTGCGCGTCACCTATGCCGACGTCATGGTCGCCGCGGCGCTGCCGGCGCTGCTGTTCTTCGTCGCCGTCTGGATCGGCTGCCATGTCTACGGCCACCGCCTCGAGCTGGGCGGCATGCGGCCGGAGGACCTGCCGTCCTGGGGGCACGTGGCGCGCACCGCGCCGTTCTTCCTAGCGCCCTTCGGGACGCTGGTGGCCCTGCTCGCCTTCAGCGAGATGACGCCTCAATACGCCTGCGTCGTGGCGATCGCGGTCGCCGTCGCGCTGCTGCTCGTCGACCACCGCGGGCGGGTCGACTTCCGCCGCTTCGCCCGGCGGCTCGCCGATGGCTGCGTCGACGCCGCGCGCCAGATCGCGATGATCGCCGCGGTCATCGTGTGCGCCTCGATCGTGGTCGGGGTCCTTCAGATGACCGGCCTGGGGGTCAAGATCACGTCCGCCATGCTGGCGCTCGCGGGCGACCGGATCTGGATGGCGCTGCTCCTGACGGCGCTGGCCTGCATCGTGTTGGGCATGGAGGTGCCGACGACGGCCGCCTTCGTCATCTGCATCTCGGTCGCGGGGCCCGCGCTCGCGCGCATGGGCGTGCCGGCGCTCGACGCCCACATGTTCGTCTTCTGGTACGCCCTGCTCTCGACCATCACCCCGCCGGTCTGCGGCACCGTCTACATCGCCGCCGGCATCGCCCGGACGCCCTGGCTGCCGGTCGCCGGCACCGCCATGCGCCTCGGCGTCGGGCTCTTCGTCCTGCCGCCTGCCTTCATCGCCAACCCGGCGCTGCTGCGCCCGGACGAGGCGTTCCTGCCCGCCATCTGGGCGGCGCTGAAGATCGGCGTGGGCATATCGCTCGTTTCCTATGCGGTCATCGGGACCGGGCCGGGCCTCTGGCTGCGCCGAGCGGCGGCCCTGGCGGCGGGAACCGCCGCGATCGCCGCGTTCCGGCTGTAACCTGATGTAACCCGGTCTGCTTTCCTTCCGGGCCCGCCGGGACATATGCTCTCGACCGCGAACTTGCTTGACGGTTTCCATGCGCCTCATCAGCCAACTTGCCATCATCGCCGTGCTCGGTGCCGCGGGCGGCGGCGGCTACTACTACTGGCAGCAGGCGCAGAAGAGTTCCGCCAACGCGCCGGCCGCCCAGCGCCCGGCCGCCCCGCCGATGCCGGTGGAGGTCGCGCCGGTGCGCACCGGCGTCGTCATCGAGACGGCCGAGGCCGTCGGCACCACGCGCGCGAACGAATCTGTGACCATCACCGCCAAGCAGACCGGCTACGTCGCCTCCTTCGCCTTCGAGGAGGGGCAGGCCGTGAAGGGCGGCCAGATCCTCGTCGAGCTCGAGACCAGCGAGCGCAAGGCCGACGTGGACCAGGCCCGCAACGACCTCGAGCAGGCGCGGGCCAACCGCGACGACGCCCGCCAGAAGCTCGACCGCGCCCGCCAGCTCAAGGCGACCGGCGCGATCACCCAGGCCCGCGTCGACGAGCTCGACGCGCTGCTGCGCGTCGGGGACGCGCGCGTGCGCAGCGCCGAGGCCCGCATCCGCTCGCTCGACGCGCGACTCAACGACGTGCGCATCGTCGCGCCCTTCGACGGCCGCGTCGGCATGCGGCAGGTGAGCGCCGGCGCGCTGCTCCTGCCGGGCACTCCGATCACCTCGCTGGACGACCTGAGCCGCATCAAGCTCGACTTCTCGATACCCGAGAGCTTCCTCGGCAAGCTGCGCATCGGCCAGGTCGTGCTCGCCCGCACCACGGCCTACCCGGGCCGCGTCTTCGAGGGCACGGTCAGCGTCATCGACACGCGCGTCGACCCGGTCACGCGCGCGGTGCGCGTCAATGCGATCTTCCCCAACGCCGACGAGGCGCTGAAGCCCGGCCTGTTCATCTCCGTCGAGCTGGCGCTGGAGCGACGCGAGAACGCCCTGCTCATCGACGAGGAAGCGCTGGTGCCCGAGGGCGCGCGCCAGTACGTCTTCGTGGTGCGCGACAACCGCGCCGTACGCGTCGAGGTGAAGCTCGGCACGCGCCAGCAGGGAACGGTCGAGGTGGTCGAGGGCCTCCGGGCGGGCGAGCAGCTCGTCGTGCGGGGCACCAGCCGCATCCGCCCGAACCAGCCCGTCGCCGCGCGGCCGCTCACGCGGCCGGCGAGCTGAAGCCAGCCCGCCCCGAAACTCCCGCCCGGGAAGAACGCCATGGTCCTCTCCGACGTCTCGATCAAGCGACCGGTCTTCGCGACCGTGATCAGCCTGGTGGTGCTCGTACTCGGCCTGGCGGCCTTCACGAAGCTGCCGGTGCGCGAGTACCCCGCGATCGACCCGCCGATCGTGTCGGTCACCACGGTCTACAAGGGCGCCTCGAACGAGGTCATGGAGAGCCGCATCACCGAGCTTGTGGAGAGCGCGGTCTCCGGCATCGAGGGCGTGCGCGCGATCACCTCCCAGAGCCGCGAGGAGCGCAGCCAGGTCGTCATCGAGTTCCGCATCGACCGCAACGTCGACGCCGCGGCGGCCGACGTGCGCGACCGCGTCGCGCGCATCCGCGCGCGCCTGCCGGAGGCAGCGGAGGACCCGGTCGTCGCCAAGGTCGACTCCGACGCGCGATCGATCGTCTTCTTTAGCCTGACGTCCGACCGCATGAACCAGATGGAGCTGACGGACTTCGCGCGGCGCAACCTGGTCGACAAGCTGTCGATCGTGCCCGGCGTCGCGCAGGTCCAGATCTCCGGCGAGCGGCGCTTCGCGATGCGGATCTGGCTCGACCGCGCGGCGCTCGCCGCGCGCGGCCTGACCGTCGCCGACGTCGAGAGCGCCATCAGGCGGCAGAACATCGAGCTGCCCTCCGGCCGCATCGAATCGGTACAGCGCGAGTTCACGGTGAAGACCGATTCGCGGCTCCAGACGCCGGAGCAGTTCCGCTCCATCGTCGTGGCGACGCGCAGCGGCTATCCCGTTCGCATCGGCGAGATCGCGCGCGTCGAGATCGCGCCCGAGGACGAGCGCAGCGAGATGCGCACCAACGGCCGCACGGCCGTCGGGCTGGGGATCCTGCGCCAGTCGACGGCCAACACGCTCACCGTCGCCGAGGGCGCGAAGGCGGAGATGCAGCGCCTGCGCGACGCGCTGCCCGAGGGCGTGAGCTACATCGTCAGCTACGACGAGTCCCAGTTCATCAAGCAGTCGATCTACGAGGTCTTCCATGCCCTCGGGGTCGGCATCCTGCTGGTCATCGGCGTGATCTTCTTCTTCCTGCGCTCGGTGCGGGCCACGATCATCCCGACCGTCGCCATCCCGGTCTCCATCATCGGCTCCTTCACCGTCATGGCGGCGATGGGCTTCTCTCTCAACGTGCTGACGCTGCTCGCGCTGGTGCTGGCGATCGGCATCGTCGTCGACGACGCGATCGTGGTGCTGGAGAACATCCATCGCCGCGTCGAGCTCGGCGAGCCGCCACTGCTCGCCGCCCTGCGCGGCTCGCGCCAGATCGCCTTCGCGGTCATCTCGACGACGCTGACGCTGATCGCCGTCTTCGTGCCGATCTCTTTCATGGAGGGCAACATCGGTCGGCTGTTCACGGAGTTCGGGATCGCGCTCGCGGCGTCGGTCGTCGTCTCCGGCCTGGTCGCGCTCACGCTGTCGCCGATGATGTGCTCGAAGTTCCTCAAGCCCCACGAGGGCGAGGGCCTCCTCTATCGCGTGACCGAGCCCCTCTTCGTCGGAATGAACTCGGGCTATCGCTGGCTGCTGCGCGCCACGCTCGGCATGCCCGCCGTCATCATCGCGCTCGCGCTCGCCGTCTCCTCGTTCGCCTATGTCCTCTTCACAACCCTGCCGAAGGAACTGACCCCGGCGGAGGATCGCGGCGCGATGTGGATCCAGGTCTTCACGCCCGAGGGCGCGTCGCTCGGCTTCACCCGCGAGCAGGTGATCAAGATCGAGCAGACGCTCAGGCCGCTCGTCGAGGAGGGCAACGTCGAGGCTGTCATGGCCAACCTTGCGCCCAGCTTCGCGCGCCCAGCCCCGGTGAACGTCGCGAACGTGTTCGTCCGCCTCAAGCCCTGGGACCAACGCGAGCGCAAGCAGCAGGACATGATGCGCGAGGTCGCGCCAAAGATCGCAGCCATCCCCGGCGCCTTCGCGCGCGTCAACAGCCCGGGCACGCTCGGCCAGCGCGGCGACCCCAGCCCGATCCTGTTCGTCATCGGCGGCAGCGACTATGAGACGCTGCGCGGCTGGCGCGACCGTGTGCTCGATCGCGTGCGCAGCGACCCGCGCTTCGTCAACCCCGACTCCAACTACAGGGAGAACAAGCCGGAACTGCGCGTGCGCATCGACCGGGCCAAGGCGGCCGACCTCGGCGTGTCGATCGAGGAGATCGGAAAGACGCTGGAGACCATGTTCGGCTCGCGCGAGGTGAACACCTACGTGGATCGCGGCGAGGAATACAAGGTCATCATGCAGGCGCGCGCCGAGGACCGCGCGACGCCGTCCGACCTAGCCTCGATCTTCGTGCGCTCGCAGACGACGCGCGAGCTGATCCCGCTCTCCAACGTCGTGCAACTCGTCGAGGCCGCGGGCCCGCAGGAGCTCAACCGCGTCGACCGGCTGCGCTCGATAACCATCCGCTCGCAGCTCGCCCCGGGATTCACCATCGCCGAAGGCCTCGAGACGCTCGAGCGCATCGTGCGAGAGGACCTGCCTCCCGAGGTGCGCATCCGCTACCAGGGCCAGAGCCGAGAGTTCAAGGACAGCTCGAGCTCGCTGATGGTCACCTTCGCGCTCGCGCTCGTGGTGGTCTTCCTTGTGCTCGCCGGACAGTTCGAGAGCTGGATCCACCCGCTGGTGATCATGCTGGCGGTGCCGCTCGCCGTGACCGGCGGGCTCGGCGCGCTGTTCCTGACCGGCATCAGCCTCAACATCTACAGCCAGATCGGCATGATCCTGCTCGTCGGGTTGATGACGAAGAACGGCATTCTGATCGTCGAGTTCGCGAACCAGCTCCGCGACGAGGGCCGCAGCGTCCACGACGCGGTGCTCGAGGCCTCGGTCGCGCGGCTGCGCCCGATCCTGATGACCTCGATCGCGACGGTCTGCGGCGCAATCCCGCTCGCCTTCGCGCGTGGCGCGGGCGCGGAGAGCCGCGAGGCGATCGGCTGGGTCATCATCGGCGGCGTGTCCTTCGCCACGGTGCTGACCGTGTTCGTGATCCCGGCCCTCTACCTGCTGCTCGCGCCCTTCACCAAGCCGATCAACGCGATCGCGCAGCGCCTGTCGCAGATGGAGACCGACCAGGGCCGCGGCGGCCGGGGCCATGGCCACGCGCCGGCGGAGTGATCCCGGACGGCGCCTGCTGATCGCCCTGCCGCTGGCGCTTGTTCCGGCCGCCGCGCTCGCGCGCGGCGAGGCCGTCGAGTGGGGCCAGGTGCATGGCTCGGTCCACGCCCCCATGCCCGAGGGGCTCGCGATCTCCCCGCGCGCGCTCGACGACCGCCCGGAGAACATCCGCATCCTGCGCAAGCTCGGCGACGCGCTGCGCCAGGCCGGCCGGCGCTACCAGGCGGCGGGTGCGCCCCTGGCGCTGAACTTCGACACCGAGGTCGAGCGCGTCCCGCAACGCCTGCATCGCGGCGTCGCCGACACGCGCGGGCGCGTGAAGTTCGCGATATCGATGACGCTCGACGAGGCGGCCAGCGGCCGCCGCTTCTGGTCGGGCGAGGCGAGCTACCTCGCCCCCGCCAACGACGAGGCGGCGATCTTCGACCAGATCGCGCGCCTCCTCGTCGACGAGATCGGACGCTCGTCGCGCGCGCGCGGCTTCACGCTGGAGTGAGCCGGCTCAATCGACCTCGCGGAACCGGCCGGCGTCCATCATCGCGCGGATGAAGTTGGGCAACTGGAGCCCGCCGCGCACCTTCGCGTCGAGCGCCGCCTCCGCTGCCTTCACCGCGACCAGGCGCGCGATCACGGCCTCGATCGCAGCGAAGGGCACGACGACGATCCCGTCGCCGTCGCCGACCACGATGTCCCCGGACCCGACCGCGACGCCGCCCAAGACGACGGGCATGCCGACCGTACCCGGCCCGTTGCGCACCGGGGAATTCGGCGTCACGCCCGCCGCGAAGCAGGGCAGCCCCACCGCCTCGATGCCCGGCACGTCGCGCACCATGCCATCGGTGACGAAGCCGGCGAGGCCGCGGTTGCGCGCCATGCCGAGCAGGAGGTCGCCGGTCACGGCCGTCTCCGCGAAGCCGTCGGTGGCGCAGACCATGACGTCGCCGGGCTCGCCATGGGCGAGCGCACCGAACAGCGCGAGGTTGTCGGCTGGGCCGGCGTGGCAGGTGATCGCGACGCCGTGGAACGAGGCGGGCGTGCGGCCGATCGGCTTGATGCGTGCATCGAGCGCGCCCCTGCCGTTCATCGCGTCGGCGACGAAGCCGGTCGGCACGCCCGCGAAGGCGTCGAGCTGCGCGCGTGTCGGGCGCGCGAAGCGCCTGCGCACGGTGAGCAGCGGCGGATCCTCGATCATGTTCCCCTCCCCGGGATTGTGGCGGCAGTGGACCAGATCGTTGCCACGGCTCCAAGCAGCTTCACGCGGGCGCGTTTCGGCTGTACTCCATCGCCATGCGCATGCCCCACGAGGACGTCGAGGCCCTGATGGCGGAGGCCAGCGAGCGGATCGTCCTGCCGCGCTTCGGCCGCCTGGCCTCGGGCGACATCGACGAGAAGAAGGCGAACGACTTCGTCACCATCGCCGACCGCGAGGCCGAGGAATTCCTTGCCCCGCGCCTGGCCGCGCTGCTTACCGGCGCGCGCGTGCTTGGCGAGGAGGCCGCCTCGGCGGATCCTTCGCTGATGGCGCGCATCGCGGCCGAAGGGCTGCTCTGGGTCGTCGACCCGATCGACGGCACGCGCAGCTTCATCGACCGGCGCGACGACTTCGGGATCATCGTTGCTCTCCTTCGCGACGGCGAGACCATCGGCGGCTGGATCATGCAGCCCCGCGGCGGGAGGCGCCTCGCCGCCGAGCGCGGCGCAGGCGCGCGCCTCTCGGGGTACGCGCCGCGCCCGCCGCGCGCGGCGGGCGACCTGCCGCTGGGCATGTTCCTCGGCAGGCTCCCGGATGGCGCACGCGCGCACGACCGCGCCGAGGGCCGCTTCGAGGTCGGGCCGCGACCCGGCGGTGGCGCCATCGCCTTCCTCGAGATGGCAGCGGGGGCGGCGGACCTCCTCTACCTGAATCGCGGCTGGCCCTGGGACCACGCGGCCGGCGCGCTGGCGCTGCGCGAGGCCGGTGGCGAGGCGCGCTTCCTCGCCGACGACGCGCCCTATTCGCCGCGGCGCTGGAACGAGCCGATCCTCATGACCCGCGCCAACCTCGCCTGGGCCTCGGCGCGCGCCATGCTTGACGACCCGGCAGGCGCCTAGGCCGCGGCATGATCGACGAGACGCGCACCGCCTATCTCGCGGCCGAAGGCTTCCTGCCCCAGCTCCTCGCCGAGCTCGAGGGCGCCGAGGTCGAGGAGGTGCTCGACCGCCTCGTCGTCACCCGCGGCCCCGCGCGGCAGGCGGCCTGGGCGGCGAACACCTGGTTCGACATGCAGCGCCTGCCCATCGCCTCGATCGGCGACGCGGCGCGCCAGCTGCGCGCCATGCAGCGCAACTGGGCGCTCTACGCCACCGGGCATTTCCGGCGCGCGGCGCTGATCGAGGAGAAGCTGCCGCCGATGCGGCCGCGCGCGCATGTCTTCCCCGCGCCGCAGCCCGCCGCCCCGCTCGGATCGTGGACGCTGCGCGAGCCCGACCTCGTCTATGCCAGCGCGCGCTGCAGTTCCGCCTTCCGCCATGGCGAGCCGGTCTTCGCCGAGGATCGCGAGGGCCCGCCCAACCGGGCCTACCTGAAGCTCTGGGAGGCCTTCACGGTTCTCGGCCGCCATCCCGCGCCAGGCGAGCGCTGCGTCGACCTCGGCGCCTCGCCGGGCGGCTGGACCTGGGTCCTCGCCGGCCTGGGTACGCGCGTGGTCGCGATCGACAAGGCCCCGCTGGACCCGCGCGTCGCCGCGATGCCGGGCGTCGAGACGCGGCAGGAGAGTGCCTTTGGCCTCGCCCCGGCGGATGTCGGGCCGGTCGACTGGCTGTTCAGCGACATCATCTGCTACCCCGCGCGCCTGCTCGCCCTCGTCGAGCGCTGGCGCGAGGCGAGCCTCGCGCGCAACATGGTCTGCACGATCAAGTTCCAGGCGGAGACTGACCATGCTACCGCGCGGGCCTTCGCCGCCATCCCGGGGGCGCGCCTCATGCATCTCCACCACAACAAGCACGAGCTGACATGGGCGCTCCTGTCCTGACCGCGCGCGACGCCGCCGCGCGCCAGGTGCCGGCCACGGGCGGGCTGGTGCTCGACCACGTGGCGCATTTCCTGCCCGACATCGACGCCGCGAGCCGCGACCTCGCGCGCATGGGATTCTCGCTCACCCCGGTCTCGCACCAGGTCCATCGCACCGAGCCCGGCGGGCCGCTGGTCTCCGCCGGCACGGCGAACCGCACCGCCATGCTCGCGCGCGGCTACCTGGAGTTCCTCGCGACCACCGGCGACACCCCCAACGCGGCGAAGCTGCGCGCGGCGATGGCGCGCTATCCCGGCACCCATCTCGTCTGCTTCGGCACGGCCGAGGCCGACGCGGTCCATGCGCGCCTCGTCGCCTCGGGGTTCGAGCCGCCACCCGTCGTCGCGCTCCAGCGCGAGGTCGGGATGGAGGATGGCAGCCAGGCGACGGCGCGCTTCGGCGTCGCGCGCGCCTCGCCCGAGCGCATGCCCGAGGGTCGCATCCAGTTCGTCGAGCACCGCACGCCTGCCTGCATCTGGCAGGACCGATGGCTTACCCATCCCAATGGCGCGCTCTCGCTCGAGGGCGTCGTCGTCGCGGTCCCGGACGTCGCGGAGGCGGCGCGCCGCTGGGCCATGCTCTCCGGGCGCGCGCCGGACCCGGGCGATGGCGGCATGCAGGTGCTGCGCACGGATCGCGGCCGCGTGCTGCTCGGCGACGCGGGCGCGGTCGAGGCGCGCTACGGCATGCGCCCGCCCTGCCTGCCCTGGATCGCCGGGCCCGTGGTCGGCGTCGCCGACGCGGCGGCGACCGAGGCGCTGCTGGCGCATTCCGGTATCGCCGTGCTGCGCCGCGCGCCCGAGGGGTTGGCCGTCGCGGCGCCGGCTTCGCTCGGCGGCCTCTTCGTCTTCGGCCCAGCCAGCGTCGATTGAGCTCAGCCCGGGCCGGCGCGCCGCTCCGCCGCCGGGCGGTAGATGAGCATCCCGCCGAGCACGCAGGCCACGCCGATCCATTGCGTGGGCGTGAGCTGCTCGCCGAGCAGCAGGACGCCGAAGAACACGACGGTGACGAGCTCAAAGCTCGACATCACGCCGAAGCCGGCGGCACCGAGCCGCGGCAGGCTGTAGGCCATGATGAACATCGGGATCGCGGAGCCGATCGACGCGATCGCGAAGAGCTGCAGCCACGTCCAGGCGTCTCCACCCGTGCTCAGCCCGGAAACGAGCGTCATCGCGGCATAGCTCGCGAGCAGTCCGAGCTGGATGAAGATCGCCGCGGGCAAGGATGGCAGCCTGCCCGCAAGCGTGGCCATGCGGATGGCATAGAAGCCATAGGTCACGGGGACGATGGCCGCGAGCAGCAACCCGGCCAGCGGGAGGTCTGCCTGCCACAGCGCGCCATGGGCCATCGCGCCGGCGCCGGCGAGGATGAGGAGGCAGGCGAACAGCGTCTGCAGCGGGGCCTGGCGTCCCTGCAGGACGCGCTGGAGCAGCAGCGTCATCAGCGGATAGGCATAGAAGAACAGCACCGCGACGCTGGTCGGTATTAACTCCACGGCGCGGAAGTAGCAGAAGGTCTGGAATGCGCCGAGCGTCAGGCTGGTGAGGAACAGGCCACGCCCGCCCTCGTTCCAGCCGGCACGCAGCTTCTGGCGGAGCAGCAGCGCGATCGGCAGGAGCAGCGAGAGCGCGAAGAAATACCGCCAGAACAGGATCGAGGCGGTGTCCATGCCGGAGCGCTGCAGCCCGACCGCGAAATACGGGACGGCGCCTATGAGGATGGCGCCCAGCGGGGCGAGCAGCAGCGCGCGCAGGTCGGGCCGCGGGCCCTTGTCGGTCTTCACGCGCGACAGTCTCGCCGCTGCTGCGGGAACGCGCCACATCCTTCCCGCCCGGCGAAATGGCGCGGGGTGACGGTCATCGCCCGGACCGTGCTATCAGCACGCCCGCCATGCTGACCATCACCGACGTGACGCTGCGCCTCGGCGGCCACGAGATCCTGGAGGGCGCCTCCGCCGCGCTCTCCTCGGGGTGGCGCGTGGGCCTCGTCGGGCGAAACGGCGCGGGCAAGTCGACGCTGCTGGCGCTGATTTCCGGCGAGCTCCAGCCCGATCGCGGCGAGGTCGAGCTCGCCAGCCGAACGCGGGTCGGGCTCGTGGCGCAGGAGGCGCCCGGCGGCGACCAGACGCCGCTCGAGCACGTCCTCGCCTGCGACACCGAGCGCGCGCGCCTGCTCGCCGCCGCCGAGGACGAGGCGACCGACGCCGGCGAGATCGCGGAGATCCACGAGCGCCTCGTCGCGATCGCGGCGGATTCCGCGCCGGCGCGCGCCGCCTCGATCCTGCACGGCCTCGGCTTCGACGCCACGATGCAGGCGCGACCGCTCTCCAGCTTCTCCGGCGGGTGGCGCATGCGCGTGGCGCTCGCCGGCGCGCTCTTCGCCGAGCCCGACCTGCTGCTGCTCGACGAGCCCACGAACCATCTCGACCTCGAGGCGAGCCTCTGGCTGGAGGCCTTCCTGCGGCGGTGGCCGCGCGGCCTCCTGCTGGTCAGCCACGACCGCAACGTCCTCAACGCCGTGTCGACGCATATCCTCCACCTGCATGACGGCGCGTTGACGATCTATCCCGGCGACTACGACCGCTTCGAGCGCGTGCGCGCCGAGCGCATGGAACAGGCGGCCGCGCAGGCCAGCCGCCAGGCCGCGCGCGCGCGCCACCTCCAGTCCTTCGTCGACCGCTTCCGCGCCAAGGCGAGCAAGGCGCGCCAGGCGCAAAGCCGCATCAAGATGCTGGAAAAGCTGGAGGGCCAGCGCGTCGACCTCGAGCGCGACGATCCCGCCATCCACCTGCGCTTCCCGGCGCCGGCCGAGCTGCGCCCGCCGCTGATCTCGATGGAGGGCGCGAGCGTCGGCTACGCGCTCGGCGCGCCGATCCTGCGCCGCCTCGACCTGCGCCTCGACCCCGACGACCGCATCGCGCTGGTGGGCGCGAACGGCAACGGCAAGTCGACCCTCGCGAAGCTGCTGTCGGGCCGGCTCGCGCCGCTCTCCGGCATCGTGAACCGCGCGCCCAGGCTCGAAGTCGGGTTCTTCGCCCAGCACCAGATAGAGGACATGCGCCCTGCTCGGACGGCCTTCCAGCACCTCTGCGAGGCGTTGCCGCGCGAGCTGCCGGAGCAGGTCCGCGCCCGGCTCGGCGGCTTCGGCTTCTCCGGCGACAAGGCCGACCTCGCGGTGGGCGAGCTCTCGGGCGGCGAGCGCGCGCGGCTCAACTTCGCGCTCGTCACCTGCAACAAGCCGTCGCTGCTCATCCTCGACGAGCCCACCAACCACCTCGACATCCCCTCGCGCGAGGCGCTGGTGGACGCGATCAACGAGTTCGAGGGCGCCGTCGTGCTCGTGACGCACGACCTCCACCTGATCGAGCTCTCGATGGACCGGCTGTGGCTGGTCGCCGATGGCGGCGTGAAGTCCTTCGACGGCGACGTCGAGGAGTATCGCGCCCTCGTGCTGGGCGATCGATCCGCGCGCGGCGACCAGGCGACGCGCGCGGCCCGCGAGGAAGCGCCGGCCGTCTCGGCGCGCGAGCGCCGCGCCGCCGCGGCAGGGCGGCGGCAGGCCCTCGCCCCGCTGCGCAACGCCGCGCGCGACGCCGAGAAGGACGTGGCCCGGCTCGATGCCGAGCGCGCCAGCCTCGAGGCTCAGCTCGCGGACCCGGCCCTCTACGCCGACGCCGCGCGCGCGGCCACCCTCGCGCGTCGCCGCGGCGAGGTCGCCTCCGCGCTCGCGGCGGCGGAGGAACGCTGGCTCGCGCTCGCCGAGGAACTCGAGAAGGCCGGGCGCGACGAAGGCTGAGGCATCCGGCGCGGTCGAGCGCCGCGCGCGACCCGTGCTAGGAATGCGCCATGGCCGACGCAGCCCGCTTCCGCCTTCTTCCCGCCGCGAACCATGCCGACATGGCATGGAGGAACGGGCTCGGCCGCACGGCCGAGATCGCCCGCCATCCGGCGACGGGCGACGGCTTCGACTGGCGCCTGTCCATCGCGACCATCGGCGCCGACGGCCCTTTCTCCGCCTTCCCCGGCTGCGACCGCACGCTCGTGCCGATCGAGGGCGGCGGCCTCGCTCTCGACTTCGCGGACGGCAGGACGCTGTCGGGCGGCCTCTTCGAGCCGATCCGCTTCCCGGGCGACCAGCCCTGCCATGGCAGGCTGCTCGGCGCCGTGCGCACCCGCGACCTGAACGCCATCACGCGCCGCGACGCGGCCTCCCACGACGTCGCCGTCGCGGGCGCGCCGTGCCGCGTCGCTCATGACGGCGGCATCCTCTTCGTCGTCGCGCTCGCCGGCGCCATCGCCGTGTCCGGCGGCGCCGGCTCCTGGGACCTCGCGCCGGGCGACGCGCTGCGCGTCGACGGGGGCCACGACGCGCTCGCGCTCGCAGGCGATCCGTCGATCGCACGCGCCGCCATCGTGAAGATCAGCCCGCGCGGCGCATGACGGCGGCGTCGCCGTTCCCGCTGTCGCCGGACCACAGCCGACCGGCCGGGATCGCGATCCTCCTCGCGCTGGCGCTCCACGCCGCGGTTCCGCTCGCGCTCCTCGCGTTCCCGCTGCTGGCCCCCTCGCCGCGCAATGACGCGGCGCCGCCGGAGGTCGTGGTGGAGGTCGCGACCCTGCGCGAGGAACCGGCCCCAGCCCCGCCGCCACCTCCGCCGGAGCCGCCCCGGGAGGCCGAGCCGGAGGCCGCGCAGGAGACGCCGCGGCCGCCGCCCCTGCCCGAGATCGCGCGCCTGCTGGATCCTCCCCCGCCGCTTCTCGAGCGGGCGCCGATCGGCGACGTGTCGCGCGCCGCCCCGGGCCCGGACGCCGAGCCGGCGCCCGCGCCGCCACCGGCCGCGGCACCACCGGCGTCCACGCAACCGGCGCCCCCCGCGGCATCGGAGGCGGCGCCGCC
>Ga0194133_10002681_pt1 | contig 27051 bp, 24 predicted proteins | sample TA2KigOf40mmetaG_FD_155448 | JGI IMG/M metagenome (GOLD analysis project Ga0194133, IMG submission 155448) | Freshwater microbial communities from Lake Tanganyika, Tanzania - TA2015055 Kigoma Offshore 40m | ecosystem: Environmental > Aquatic > Freshwater > Lake | place: Tanzania: Lake... | reverse complement strand
CACCTCATCTTTACTTGGTTGGCGAATCTGTCTTTTAGAAAGTCCAAGTAATTCAGAAATTGTTTCTCCTATAAAATAAGTTTCTTTTTCAAATTTTAATAAAACTTATTCAGTTTGTTTTTCTGCAATACCTTTTGGGTAAAGAAGTTGGACCTTCTTTGATGGTGTTTTCCATGTTTGACAAAGATCTGTTTGACCAGAACTCCTTTCTGAATTGATGAATTGGATTACAGCTGCTGTATGCTTACACTCTCCAGAGATCCCTGCAACGCAGGTACACCTTCTGGTTATGATAGCCCTTGATTCATGATCCACGTCAATTTCCACCTCATAAGGACTTTCATTCAAAGAGACTGTTCGAACTACTTTTGCCTTCATCAAAACTGAGGATCTTGACCTAATTTCCTGGACATCAAAGACATGATCCTGTAGTTCACTGCCCTTTCTGATTGTTTCGGGCCTTAGAAAGGTGTTCACAATAGGTGTAAAACCACCTTGAATAATAATATTAGCACATGCCATTATAATTTGTAATTTGAGTGGCCAAATTGTGAGAACAAAGAAGTTTTGTCAAATGTATTCCTCTTGTTTTGATCGTTTGTTTTCAACATTTGAGAAGTTGCGTGACCGCCACTGCCCCACGCCAATAGAATTTGACGATTGAATTTTTTTCTGGAAAATTGCAAAAAAGAACTTTTTACAAAATCTTAGCCTATTCGTAGCTTTTGGTCAGCCAATATATTAGAAAAGTTCTACTAACCAAAAATGGGCAAAGAAAATGAATTTCCTTCTGAAAACATGGAGAAGGTAGTGAAATACTAACTAATATTTGTTATTTTAGGCACCAGTGAGATATAGCACTACCAAAAGAGGGGGTGTTACAAAGTCTATTGGAAATGTGTTCAAAGAGATGCAAAGAAATGCCCTGCCCGGGCTGTGACAAACAAGGATGGAAATTTTGTGAGTTTAAGTGGAGAGCATTGCCATCTTTCAAACATTACTGAACTGAAAGTCAAAATCAAAGAAAAACAACTTTTTGAAAAAGCAATTAAGGATAGAGCTTATAGACCTGATTTGGCATTTTCACTCAACAGTGTAACTTAAATTGCCACAATGTCAAATTCTGCCAATTTGTTACGCAGAATTCATCGTGGTCGTGATGTTAATTCAGGTTTGTTTATTTTAATGGAAAATTCACTATTTTATTCCAATTGATAAGTTAACTTTACAGGAGATGAACAATATGGACCAATCGAATGGCTCAACCTTGTACACTTGGGACCTGAGTTTACATTAGCAGCTAATCAAGAATGCCATCTCCTCGCAAACAACATTAAGAATGATTCATCAGGATGTCTAGTTTTTTCATCCGCCTGGCAGCTGAGAGTAATGGCTCAGGCAGATAGAGTGACAGCGGATGGCACTTTCTCAACCTGTCCTGAGCCATTCTTTCAGGTGTACACCATTATCGCAAATTTTCATGATACAAGGAAAAATGTGGCTGTATGCATTTGTCTCATTTGTCTGTTACCTGATAAGCGGGTTGAGTCTTATTAGCTTATTTGGGAAGTTATTAGTCACAATTTAAGCAATCCTCCCAAAACCATCAGGTATAATAGTTTATATTAAACCTTGAAAGACTAAAATATTGAAGTTTTACAGATGTGATTTTGAAGCAGCAGACATCAAGGCAATCAATGAAATTTTTCCAGAAATTAAAGTGGAAGGTTAGTTTACCCATTTTAGATTATGTAAGTATGTTAAAGATATAAATATATGCCCCTCTTAGGTTGTTTTTTCCATTTTCGGCAAGCGATACGCAGAAAACTTGGAATTTTTGGTCTTGTACCACTATTCAATAAGGATCAAGATTTTCAGCTTCAGATAAAGCGACTGATCTCTCTCGCTTTTGTTCCTAATGAAAAGGTTTGTAATGTATTTATAAAATCTGCTTTATCATAAATAAAAATATAAACAACCATACTGTTCAAATAGGTTATTGAAGTTTATGAAATTTTGGAGGAACTAAGAGAAGAACAGGACATACGAGATACGAGATTAGAAGAGTTTCTTCAATATTTTGAATCTACACATGTAGGCTCAAGATTTGGTTGGAAAGGTGGTCGGAAGAAGCCAAGGTTTGCGATTGAACTTTGGAATCAGTACAAGCGTACAGTTAACAAGGAAGATATCACTTCAAATAGTTCAGAGTCCTAGGATAACGCGTGGTCTTTCTCATGTGAGCCAAAAGCAAATTTATGGAAAGTTTTGGCATCCGTGAAAAAAGAAGATGCTTTGGCTTGGGCTAGATATAACGAAGCCATCCCCGCTTTGAATGAGAAAAAAGTCAAGCGCATTTCTAAAAGATGAAAAACTGTCAACTGTTTGTTCAAATTTTGAGATGTACAAGCCTGTTGAAGATCTTGATATTATTTCAAGTCAATTTTTGTTTGATTTATTATGGCCAAAGGCTAAATGTTAAATTTTCCTTGCTATTAACCTTTCAAATTGAAATTTCATGGAAAAGTAAATTGTTAAAATTGATCTTAAATCTTTGACTTTTTACTTAGTAAAAAGGCTCGTCGCACACATCATAGCCCCCCTGCCAGAAGCATAGGTATCATGAAGCTATATGTTTGCCACAGCTATCTACCTTTTATTGACACCCTCATCTTTTTTGCAGCAAAGTACTCAAAAAACCCACCTGGAAATCTACTTTGCAGCCTGCCTGAAACAAAGTTGACAGTTTTGCTCACTTGCTTGCCCGACATGGACGTCATTGACCGGTACTTAGAAAAATCTATAGCTCCAGGTACTCTAGCCCAATACCGTTGAAGTTGGAATGTTTGGCTGGACTAGTGCACTCGCCACAACCTTGCAGGGCTTCCAGCGAAGCCGGAAGCCCTGGCCTGCTTCTTGGTGGAACAATTTGAATCAGGTACTTATTCCCTCTTCTTCCACCTTCCTGACACTTAACCCTAAAACGCTACTGAAACCGTTTTTCAGGTCGCCCCTTAAGCTACCTAGAAAACCTCAACTCCGGCATTGCTTTCTATCATCGCAAGGGCTTCCATCAGTCCCCGACCTCTCACGAGACAATTCTCATGCTCATGAGGTCATTCCGCCCCGCCCCAAGGCCTGTTTGCAACTGCGCTGTTCCCATGACTGAAGAAGACCTCCGTGCGATGGGCCGGTAAGCCTGACACCCAGTGTGCCCCATCACTCTTTATCCACTACCTTTTTGACAGATTTGCCGGTAAAAACCACGACCTTAGAACTTGGAGGACTTATTGGCGATGTCGTCGGATTCTACGGCGCGTTCCGCTTCTCTGAAGTCAATCAGTTACGTTTTGCTGACGTCCTTGTCAACCGCCAAGGCACCTCGGTAGCTATCCATGTGGCCAAGAGTAAGACCGACCAATACAGTGAAGGACGAAATAAAGGGCTGTCCCTGAATCCTCATGACCCTCTACTCTGTCCTGTCGGTACTCGGTGTGACCCGAAAATTTTTATCCTTACTAGGATCTTCGTATTGCAGCACGCTGCAACCGCGCCTTTCACCCACTGGTAACCCCTCCGCCATATTGTACAAATCCCTTTTATTTACCTCTCTCTTTATTTGCTCTCTTAGGTATGCTTCTCGACCAGCCCATCCTGTACGACACTTCTCTTTCGGACCTCAAATGGTTGTGTTCTGCCTCGCAAACCCCCAGCAAGGGTCTCACTGAACATTCGTACCGCCGCGGAGGACCGCTGAAAGCCTTAAAGTCTGGCCAGTCGCATGACTCAATTCAAAGATTTGTAGGGTGGAAGGACCCAAAAATGGTACACAAGTACATCGACCAAAATTTAAAACAACAAATATTGTTTTCTCTCCAAATGATGCGCCCAGAAAAGTAGCTCACTGTCTATTAATATATTCCCTATATTTGCTATTGCTGTTACTTTATGTAAATAAACTCTTTCGTTGCGTCATTTTATATTTTTACTAGACTACAAGATGACAAAACATCAAAGCAAAATCTGTGTGTCCATACAATGCTGTGTCCGTTACTTGCTGATATTGAATTATATAGGGATGCCTCTTCTCCACCCTGTAGAAAGGTGGCAACAGCATGTCTTCCTTGAAGATGGTGGTCCAAAACCCTGACGATTTCCACTCCGGCAGGACTAGAATACCTCTAAGATTTTTTGACAGTCTTATTTTTCTTATAACATAACTGACAGGGGGGCAAACTCATGCTTTCTCATTGTCCCATGAATGGCAAAAGGCATTAATGCATAATGCTTCGTCTGCTGAGTCTGCTGCATAGTATCTCTGCACCTTCTTGCTGACTGCTGAAGCAAAAAAATCGAAGGTGAAAGACCATTTGACGTTGTATCCCCGAAAGTAAGTGACCTCAACCCTCAATCATCAGATGCATTGTTCCGGGAGCCGGCATCGGCCTTCTGGATTCTCTCATCCCCTCTCTTTAGATGTATTGGCATAATAACCACGTTGTTGTCCTTGCAAAACTTTGTTACATGAAAAATATATGGCTGAACATGATCTCAGCCTGAGCCTTTCGTTAGAAAGGAAACCAAGTTTGCGTGGAGTCAGTAAGCCAGTAAATATGCCAGGGGTCCGTCGGCTTCTTTGCTGCTGCGATTTTAGGTAGGGCTCTCAAAACTGCTAATAGCTCCCGGACTCCACTAGAGCCCGCCATCTCGCCTTCAGAGAAGTTGGAAGAGGAATCCAGATCCACTGGACTTTTTATAGAATAAGCATACGTGCCGAAAGCGCTTGCGTCCGATGCCCAAACACACGTCTATCCGTTCAACAAGTGCCCTTTCAAACTATATTTGGTTAAAAACTCTTCTGGCGGCCCTACTATGGAAACCACTGCGACTTCTATGGCGGCTGTCTGGGCCAGCTGACCATGAAAGTCGTCCAAATGGTTCCTAAAGAAATCCAGCTCGGCCCTTGCTGAATGATCCAGCATCGTGCAACCAACCTTGCTGCTGCACGTGTCAGGCTATCAACCGGAAGGAAGATCTGGCGCAGATCTGCACAATGTTCCCGAAGGCCGGCCTCACTGACTCCATCGTGCCTGTCAGCTTGGCTAGCTGACGGATTTCCACTTCCCTGCTTTCCAGAGTCTGCCGCAACAGATCTTTCAATCGAACTACCTTCGCTTCTTCTACTGTTATCATGAGATTTCTGGAATCTATGACGAATCCTATATAGCTCTTGACTTGGGCGACAAGGTTTTTTTGGTGGTTTTAGTTACCCCTAAGCAAAGCAACCGTTTTTGATTATCAATGACTCGACTTATTTTAGTCACACCGCATGACTTTTTGGGGGTCATATCTAACTAGTTTTAAAGAAAAATATCTTCTTAATCTTCCAAACTTTTACTTGTGTGCATTTTTGAAACATACATATGAATTGTTTTATATTTATAAATATCATAATAATTCCTTTGCAGCCAAAGGTAGTATAAGTGGCCTAGTGGATAGCAACCAAGTCTAATAATCTGGAGGGAAGGGGTTCGAATCCAATGGAAGGCAGGGGTCTTTTTTAAATTCAAATTCAAAATATCTACATCGCTTTCAAATTCAAGAATTAAAGTTCTAATACTTCGGTGAAGCGATGCTTATTTGTAGGCGAAACGACGTAGGCGAATTGACGTAGTAGGCGAAACGACAGTAGTCGAAACGTCCCGTATACGAAACGACATGGTATCGTCAGGGTGGTGTTTGTGACTGTGTTTATGATGAACATTCTTAAAAAGTACCTAACTCTTGACCGCGCCCATTCTTTGTTGATTGACTTTTAAATTTACCTTCTCAATCACGACTATGATAATTATGGGCATAATAGGTGAAAGAATTTTTTCAAACAGATACCTGATAATAAAGACCTTAATCCCTAAAATTTGGCTCATTTGGGATAAGTGTTTCAAAGACAATTTCTCGCTTTTCCATCTAATTGTGAATTTTTTTCAAGAGCTACTAAAAGGAACTTCATGAATAAATTTACTCCATTTTATACAGAAGTGTCGAATTTCTCACTAAAAACAAGCATCTTAAGTTGCAAAGCTTAAATGTCAAACCCTTCTCAAACTTGCTCTAGTTAAAAAAAAGTTAAATAAGGTGTAATTTTTTTTGCCAAAATCATTTTTTGAAGGTCAATGTGTTTGTTTTCAAACATACAGAAAAGGTTCTTTTCGGTCAAACTTTTTCAATGCATTGAAGTTTTGCAATCTATAAAAATATTCGTCACGCTTCCAATCAAGCAATTGAAGACTTTGAATGGAAAACTAAGAGGCATTTTATCAAATGACTGGCTTCTATTTCTCAACCGTCATCATTATCACAATATAAGTCCACATTGTTTTAAATGGGTTTAAATGTAGAACAAAAGAACAAGTCTGCAATTCAATTTTTAGTGTCATGGAGTAATTTCAAACTCTGATAACAAGTAAATAAAAGTGATAAAAGATAAATGATTGTTACTTAACACTAAGAACTCTTAATTTATCTAACTGAACATTAAAAAAACTTTCTTGGCCTCTATCGACAACATTTCTCTTACAGGCATCTGGACACCTCCAGAGGAAAATCTCATCATGCCACCCTCAAGTGCATCCACAAGATTAGGCCATTTCAAAGAATTCTCGCATTCAAAGTTGGTGAAAAAGTTCGAAGGCATTTTCAAAGCTTTCAAGACTTGGCCACGTTTCTAGAAACTGATATGCTTTTGTCGCCTCAATTTACTAGAACTTTATTTTCGTGTTTAAAGATAACACGAAAGATATAGTTTGTGGACGTATGTACTTGTTGTAAGTTGATAAATAGAATCCGTTCTTCTGCTGCTTCAAGTCTACCACAGTTTTTACTTTTCAAGTCGGTTTTGTTAATATCCCTACAATTATAAGATTTGGTAATTAAAAAAAAATACCTTCTTTAGGCCTTATAGTTGTGCCAACTGACTGAGACCTGGGAGACGTAGTTTCTATAGCCTCAGAGTCTGAGTAAACTCTCAAACCCCTGAATTGTATTTCATAAATAGCCATCCCAAATGCCAGGATTGATTATTGTGCAAACCCAGGCCTGGAGCCTGAATAATACTCAAGGTTTGAATGAATATTATCATTAAGAGAACAACATAACTTAACAATTGGCTTACCCTTTAGGGCTACCTTACGGTCAGGCATTGATTGATTGACAATTTTTGTTAAGAAATATGATGGTGATGAAAAAGAAAAATTCCTGTCATTTAAAGTTGTGTCTTAAATCACTTGATTGAATTTGATAATTATGAATCAAATAGCGTAGTGTATGCTCAAAGACCCTCTTTTCGTTCTTTCCTTCCATGTAATGCAAGCCATTCCAAACAGGCTGCCTTGTTTTCATTCCCGCCATTTCTGTTTACCCTATTCTAAGAGGTCTGTTATTTTCTGGATCAGATCCTTCTTTTGTAAAGCCCCTGTTGATTCCCATCAATATACAGTTCAGTATTGATTCTTTTCTTTATTGGGAAGGTCTTCACTGAGATTTTTGCTCTTCCCCTTCATCACCACGACACTCATTATTTCCGCCTTCAGTTTGACTCCTCCCGACGCACCTTACTCGCTACAAAGATTAAGTTACTGCACAACAATCAATCCTGACAAAGATAATCATCTTCTAGTCATGATTATAACTAAGGTCAATCCAATTGTCAATTCATTCATTCATTCAATTCATTTATTGGTTTAGGCGTTACAGTAAAATGAAAAGACATTGATTGTAACTTTATAAAAACCATAAAAATGTTCAAATTCGTCAATAATGTCATGATGTATCTGTTTTAAAAATTTCTCTTTAGATACTTGTCAAATGAAATACAATTTTAGTGGAAAAATTCTCTAATAAATAAATTGGCAGTTTAGTAAGGAAATGCTTTCTTCAGATTTATTCTTAGGTAATCGTCGTTAATAGGGGGGGTTATGTCAAACCATTTGAAGTCGATCTGTCTAAGAAAGTTCCCTATCCAGTTGCACATCGATTTTCTTCCATTCATGCTTGATGAAACATCTCTGGAGAACAGCTGTTGAGGGTTTCTCCTTTCAGTGTATGAGTTCTTAAGAACTTTTTCTCTCAATCTAGTAGGCATGCAGTCACGCGTTATCCTTATAAAGAAGGATGTTGAAGCGTATTTCATCCAAGTTGATGGTGACATTCTTCGAGTGGATCTGTCAATATATCCTCTGTTTAGACGCTTTTTCCTGTCATTCATTGCTATTCTTAGTGCAGCGTAGTGAATTCTTTCAATTCTCTTGAGATTTTTGATAGAGAGCACACGGGTTAGCCAGACTTGACAGCTGTAGTATAAAATTGAAAAGACCTGTGCCGTAAGCACTCGTATGAGAAGTTCTCTTCCAAGTTTTTTGGCTATTATCCAGAGTCCACTTGTTAACCCTTTAAGTCTTTGACTTAGACTATGTACATGAGCATCCCATGAGAGTTTGTTGTCAATGATCACACCTAGTGCTTTGATATTTTGTTTCGTTTCTATGATGTCATTTCCAATTCTGATCGTCAATGATGCCTGGGATTTATTAGGTGAGAAGATTAGTTTTTCAGTTTTTGCTTGATTGACGACCATGCCTCTCTTCCTTAGGAAATCCACATGTATTGGTATTATTCTTTCAGCTGCTGATACACATTCGTTAGGGGTATTTCCTGTTATACAGACGTAAGAGTCGTCGGCATATGTGAATATTTTTGCGCCCGGTAGATGATTGGCAATGTCATGCAGGTACATATTGAATAGGACTGGTCAAATATTTTGCCCAGGCTGGGGATCGACCCTCAGTCTCCCAGTTCTCAGTCTGTATTCCTATGCATAACCATAAGGCCACATTGACCTCTCACATCTCTTGCAAGGAGTCCAAACATGTAGAGTAGTGACTGGAAACCAGTGTGAGGGAAATTCATCCACAAGAAAAAATTCAGAATTTGAACTTTTTATATATCCAAAAAGACTTGGAATCTTAAATGAACATTTTAACTTTTTGTTTTGAAACTTTCAATTTGTTTTCCATCTAACCTGCCGGTAACACTTAGTGCTACACTTTCATTTGCAAAGTACAATTTTCTATTTTGTTAGATTTAGCTTTAGAATAAAATACAGACAAGCAAACAATCACACTGACTGACTTGGAATCAAAAGGATGAGTTGATTGTGAGAAATGGTCAGCTCTCTATTTTCCTCAAGTTAGATCGGATATTCAAACTCAATGGTTTGATACCCGATCCCTGATATCGAAATGTGAAGAAACTTGCACTCATTGTGTCAAGTTCAGTAAACAAAATGGTTCTATCTATTCCAGGTTTAGACATGAAAATAAATATTGAAGACAAGATTTTGGTAGTAATTTGTTGCTAGTAATACCAATTAAGTTTTACGAAAAGGCTAACCTTCATGGGTAGAAACTTAAAGTAAGAGCTTTTTTTTCAATGGGTAAACTACATTTAAGGTTTCTTTAAGATTTTACAGTATTGGTGAAAAACAAAAACAAAACTTTTAGATATCCGCGCAAAGAATTTGGCGAAACTGTGAAAGCTGTACCATAAAGGAAAAACAAAAAACGTACCAATATTTTTTTATTATTTAGCAATATTTATTTCAAATCTTATCATAAGTTAAAAAGGTAAATTATTTTAGCAAAGTTGCTAACAAGTTGCAACAACATTACATTCAAGAACGTTACTTATGCCAGATAATGTGATTGGCCTGGAGGAATTATCAGACAATTTTTAAATTCTAAAGTAAATTTGGCCAATAAATTATTAAATGTAAACTCAATGCAACTATAGTCGACAAAATTTTTATGTAATTATAAAAAGCTAATGATTGAAAATAAAAATTTCAAGATGATGTATCACTGCCTGAACAATTTTATATCCTTTAAAATGCTTCAAAAGTTTTCACATGGAAAAATCTCGCCATTCAGTTTAGCTATGTTGTTTTGCTAGTTATTTCAGGAGGGTTGGTTTTCGGTATCAGTTGCTGCTGTCCATTTAAAATAATTAGATTTTGTGGTCTTTGTATGGTGACATTATTGCCAGAATGAGAAAGGTTTGGAGATGGCGGTTTTGAGGCAGTAAGATTTGGTGAGCTTTGACCTGCATTGATTTTTACAAAGTTGTTGAAATTAACCTGAAATTAAAGGACAGTGATTACAATTTCATCAATCCACTCACAGCAGAAGTGCAAAAGAGGGATAAAGGAAGATGGAAGTTCTCCTTACCTGACGAATACTCCCGGGGGTGTTCATTACAACCAAGTTTTGCGTAGGTGAAGTCACTGATGCTGAACCCTCAAGATTTCTAGCAACAGTAGGCATTAAACAAAGCCTGACAGGTTGATTCTGAGCACTGAAAGGAAGCCTAAGTTGCCCTTGTCCAATTCTGCTTGCTAGAATATAGGATGTCGGTCTTTGATGAACATTAGGTCCTGAATTAGGTACAACAATGGCATGGCGTGGTACCACTCGCTGAGTCGTGACTATTCTGTATGGCTGTACTGCACTTGTCGAGGGAGACACTCCACCAACCGAAGTCTTTGTTTGCAGCTGTTGAATTTTAGAAAGTTGTTCAGCCAAGCTGCTTCCTGAATTCACAATAATTCTTGAGTTGTTGCCTCCCTGTGCAGCCACAAATTTTATTTGCGGAGATGAAGAATTGGACCCTACAGGTGTTAAAACTTGTTTCACATTGCTACCCACTGATCTTTGCTGAATTATAAACCTTGGCCCAGGGGTACTTTGGTTTTGTCCAGAGCCACTTCCTAAGTTACTTTCACGCATAAAAGTCAAAAGGTTATCAAGAGTTCCATTTACAGCTTGACTGTTAGGTAATCTAAGAACACAATTAGGTCGGACAGGTGCAGCAGTTGGAGCTGTGTTGTTAACTGTGCTTGGTAGCACTGGTTTTGACTGCTGCTGAACAAGTGCTGATTTTTGCTCAACAGTAGTTATTGCAGAGTTGTTCGCTGGTCCTGACTCTCGTAACTTTAAAAATAGTTCACGAGACATCAGTAAAATACGCCCATCAGAAAGACGAACTTGAACTTTCTGCGAATTGTTCTGTCCTAATGATACTGGTTGACCAGTTTGAGCAGCAAGAGTGTCGGAAATTTTGGTCTCTTGGTGTGGCTTTGCAGACACCATTGTAGCCACTTGTGTTGCGGGCTGAATTTCGTGATTAATTCTTTCTGCTAACTGCCTTCCCATCCTCTCAGCGATATCTTTAGCAACTGTGTTTGCTATCCTTTCTGCTGTAGGTATCACACAAGTCATGTTATTTTCAAGCACAACTTTGACAGACGGCTTTTGATGAGATTGTGACTCAACATTAGAAAACTTTGAGAAATCATCTGTCTTCATAACTTCAGAGAGTTCCTTATTAAATATCTTCTTTTTCTTGATAGGTGGCTCATAAGTTTTTTCTAGATGATTCACGAGCAAGGAAGATCCCTGTTAAAAGGTAATGAAAGTTAACTGCCTCTATAGGTTAAAGATGAAAACATAAGCAAATAGTTATTCTTTCATTTTCAGATTACATTTTTTAGCGAACCAATCAAAAGATTGAACACAACGAACCTTATTTATAAGTAACTCTTGCTTGTCATAAAATCGTGATGAATTTCCCTCCGGCACATGTTTTTCCAGATCGCTACTATCATTATCAGACTCATAGTCCTCAGATGTGAAGACTAAGGTATACTAAAAACCAAAAATTAAGAAATAAAGTTGGTTTCCATAGAAAATATTAAATAACTTTGGCCTTACAGGTTCAATAAAAAGCTTCTTAACTACTGAAGAGAGTTTTCCATTCTCAACTTGGCGTGAAAGTAACTAAATGTCAGAGATAAATTTCTTTTTAAGTACACTCAAAACTACTAGAAATGTTTCTTATAACTTACATATGGATCTATCAACAACCTAGACTCAAATAATCGCTTGGATTTTGATGATTTTTTCAGTCTGTCTATTGCTTTGATCTCAACAGGATTGTCCTGCAGAAAAGTTGTGTCAAAACCAAATGGGCTTCCCTCGGATGCGTCTTCAATTCTGAATGCAGAGTTCATTTCAACAAATGAAATTTATAATTTGCCTTAACATCAAAAGGCAAAATATGAAATACTTGACTCTTTCACTAAGATATTTGCATTAAAATTTTAGGTTCGACTTGTGATTATGAAGTTTTTTTTGAGATAAACTTGTAGTCCAGACTTTGTTTTATTTGTTTCTTTGTTTTTCAAAACTTTGCTTGCATCAAGGTTTCACTTTTTTAAATCATATTTTGCCATAAGTGACTGAAGAAAATTTTTTTTGTATCCATGAAGTTTTTTGTAAATATTTTACGATCTTATCCAAAATCATTCTCATTTTAAATGAAAAAAGAATATATTGCATAAAAGATGTTCTGTTGAAGCTCATCATCATCATTATTTATTACAATCTCTGGAAAAGTTTAAAAGAGCAAATTGTGATGTTTTTTCCATTGTTATGGTTGAAAACTTTCAACTTGAATTATAGATGAACTATTATTTTTTATTTGGTTTTCACTTATCTTTTAAAATGTTACTCCAGGTGCATAGGAACACAAGGAAAGTGATTTGTGAAAATGACACACTTGCTAATGGCAAGAACTGTAAAGTAAATTACATTGCCAAACCCTCTTTTTAATCAGCGTCGAGCGTAAACAAATACGATAAAATAGTAGGGCCTGGATCGCTTTGATTTGAAGGTGGAATGTTATAGTTGCGTTTTTTCAGTCCGACTTTCATTCTTTTCTAGCTGAGTTGCAAAAATACAAAATTCTGTCAGAATTGGGGGCTCTCTCTAAAGGTCCTCATAAAGAAAAGCCTAACTTTCAAAATGGCGCATCGTTTACCGGCATGTGTCATTGATGTTGGAACTGGGTAAGAAACTCTCTCTCGTCCTCCCTTTTGGTTTTTTTTTAATTCTACTTTGATTCAAAGTAAACTCTCACGAGAACTAACCTTTTTTATAAATTGTTCAAAGGCCACATTTGACCTGCCCCTCTAACAATTCTTGTAATCTTTTTGGTTATATTTACCAAATCCAAACGCATTTTGTAAAAGTTATAATCATAGTACTGGTACTTTAACATTACATTTGAAACCTTTTAATATATTAAAAATATATGGAAAGGTTTAATTCCCAAAGTTTTAAATTCATTTCGGTCACACCTACCTAAATTTAAAATTGTTTTACTTGCTGATAAGAACTTCCTCACCGCAGCGTTTTGATATGTAGGGCAGATCTATTATTTACATTTCTGTCAGATTTTAATATATTTTTTATATTTACATGTTCAATCAAAACAATTTTAAACTTTACTTTTAAACGTATTTTTCTAGATTTTCAATGCTTAAAAATCATCTCAAAATATTTCATTTAAGGTACTCAAAACTCGGATATGCCAGCAACAAAGAGCCTCAATTTATTATACCCTCCGCTATTGCTGTTAAAGAAACAGCAAAAGTTGGTGACGATGCTTCTCGAAGAGTTGCAAGGGGGGTTGAGGATCTCGACTTCTTTATAGGAGATGAGGCTATGGATGCCAAAGGATACGCTGTTAAAGTAAACACTGAACTATATTGATGTTGTAAATGTTATGAAATAATATTAACTTTATTCATCTAAAAGTATCCCGTGCGACACGGCATGGTTGAAGATTGGGACCTGATGGAAAAGTTCATGGAGCAATGCATCTTTAAGTACCTGAGATGCGAGCCGGGTAATGACCTCATTTGAGCCACTCAAACTCGCTTACTCAAACGAACGTCCCACTTTTATTTGCAGAGGATCATTATTTTTTGCTCACTGAGCCTCCTCTCAACACTCCCGAAAATCGAGAGTATACTGCCGAGATCATGTTTGAGTCATTCAATATTCCTGGATTATATATAGCTGTTCAAGTAAGTTCAATAAAATGGAAAAGGATTCTTAGGATTAATTTATGGATAAAAACCTAGGCGGTTCTTTCTCTGGCTGCCAGTTGGACTCGGCGATCAATTGGAGAGCGAACTCTCACTGGTGTAGTCATAGACTCAGGGGATGGTGTGACTCATGTAATCCCTGTTGCTGAGGGTTACGTTATAGGATCATGCATCAAGCATATTCCAATTGCAGGAAGGAGCATAACAAGGTAAAAATTGCCTTTTTGTGATTCACTTTTTCTAAAACTATTGAATTTCATCTTGCCAAAATTGCATTACAAAAACTATAAAGTCTTGAAAGATCATCAGATAAAACTGTTCGACTCTAAACAGAGGCTTACAATAAATGCACTTTTTAAGAATTAAATTTGTAATGTGCTATTTTTTCAGCTTTATTCAAACCCTTTTGAGGGAACGAGAGATTGGCATTCCTCCTGAACAATCTTTGGAAACTGCAAAAGCTATAAAAGAAAGGTAAGCTAGCAAAAATTTTGGTGTGAAGCGGCTAAATAAATTTTACCAGCTCATCAATATAAAAGTTGTCTTGGTCATTTTGTTTTGTTCACTCTTAGGTATTGCTATGTTTGTCCAGACATTGCAAAAGAGTTCAATAAGTTTGACTCTGACCCGAACAAGTACATTAAAAAATATATGGCTGCAAACTCGGTGACCAAAAAGGAATTCGAAATTGAAGTAGGCTATGAAAGATTTCTAGGACCGGAAATTTTTTTCCATCCGGAGTTTGCCAACCCAGACTTCACAGCGCCGATTTCCGAAACTGTCGATGAGGTTATTTTACATTATTTTCGCTTGAAGCTAAAGTAATTTAACTATTTTTGATTTTAACGAAAATAGGTGGTCCAGAACTGTCCCATAGATGTTCGAAGAGCACTTTACAAAAACATTGTTTTGTCTGGAGGATCAACTATGTTCAAAGATTTTGGAAAGCGCTTAGAAAGAGATTTGAAAAGAAGTGTATCTGGAAGGCTGAAAGTTACAGAGGAGCTCAGCGGTGGAAGGCTAAAGGTATCTATCATTATTTATCCAAAATCGTGGATAAACATCCTTAGCTTAATTCACGTCATCGTTTAGCCAACACCGATTGAGGTTCAAGTTATTTCACATCAAATGCAAAGATATGCTGTCTGGTTTGGAGGAAGCATGTTGGCCTCTACGGTAAAACCTAGAGTAAAAAGCCGATTAGTTTCCAACCAACCTCTTTTCTTCTTTTACAGCCTGAGTTTTACCAAGTGTGCCACACAAAAGCGCAATACGACGAGTTTGGACCGTCCATTTGTAGACACAATCCTGTCTTCGGAACAATGACCTAATTTTTATTCAAATATACCCTGGATCCCATTATTGTTGGATAGCTTAACAGTCGTTTACATCTTTATGAGTCTTAACTTTTCTTTTAATTTAAATTCAACTCAGGTTAACGACGTGGTGCTTTGAAATTTTTTAACATCCAGGCCTTTGAATTTCTATCTCTTGCATTTCATTTTTTCGCCACAATTGTTCCTTTAACATCTTTTGTGTAAAGCTCGAAATTAACCGTCTCGGAAACAAGTAGAACTTGCATGTATTTGTCATTAACACGTGTGTGTCTATAAAAAAAAGTTTAGTTGCAATTTAATTTGCTTGTCCCTCATCATCAAGTACCCATGTGCTTCCAAGTTCTTCGAGGTTCGAGCTCCGTCAGACCGCTTGCATCATATATCTTTAATTAATCAAAGGCCACTATTGAAGCTCGACCTACAAGCCTTCAGAGTTCGCACAACCCTTTTTTAGTTGAAGCAAGCTCGACAAAATTGTTATATGACTTGATAATTGCAAAGCTCCAAACGTTTTGTTGACTTTATTGCAATAAACTATTATTATTGATTACACAAATTTGAAGGATTTCTTAAAATTTAGCCCTAAGTTCAGTGGTCTTGGGAATGTATTTAATCATTTTTAATGGATCATAAAGCTGGATTTCATATTAATATAATTTGATTTTCCCATGCGATGGTTTTACGCTGGTAACTGTAAGCCAGTGCAGATACCAACTGTTTTTCGTTGGTTTGAAGATTTTTTTAAAGTAACCCGCAGTTCTAACGATGAGCTTAGTAGCATTTGCGATCCAATTCAATTATTTTAAATTAAGCCAATTTGAATATATTTTGTTTTATTTACATCAGGGGGCTTGGTTTTTATGTGGGCTGTCTGGGTCTGGACCGGATTGGTGTGATCGTGATCGGAGATTGCTGGTGACACGGTAAAAAAAATCTTCCATTTTCTATGTACTAAAATTATCACAGTTCATAATTCTTTAATTTTCAGATGAAATCTTCCTTTTTCTACTTTTTTTTACATTGAGTGATAATTTTTGAACATAGAAAATAAAGGAAAACTGAAAACGGAAGATTTTTTTACCGTGGAACCTCAGAACCAAACCAATTAATAAATCGTCCTTGTACCAATGAAGAGTTGGAGGACATGATAGACATAACTAAAGTTATATCTTAATGAATAAGTATCATGATTCTCCAGACAGCCGCCCTGTGCTCTTTGCTATGGTTTGTGACTTGTGAAAAGCAATCCATTTTTCTCAATGAGTGGGCAGTAAAAGTGACGGGTAAGGTTGGTAATATTTTCATAGTCAGGATAATGCTTACTTTTTCTTTAAATTTATCTTAGGGGGATTCTACGCAGCTCAAAGATTGGCCGCGGAGCAGGGTTACCTTAATTTAGGCGAGATTGTCCCTGGAAGTGGCGAGTACCACATGAAGCAGCCCCGCAGAAAAATGAGGTCACTTTCGAGGGACAGGGTAAAAGGTCCATTTAGTCTATCTTTCGAATCTTTCAAGCCTCACAACTTTTACCAGTCAACCATGGCCAAGTTGACTTCACTTCCAGAGGTGCAGACTGCTGAGCAGCTTGCACTAACCAGAAGATTTAAAAGAGGTCTAACAGCTTGGCACCGCTCAGTGGAAACTGAAGGTGAAGGGTGAGTCGACAAATGCCTTCACTTTGTTCTAACAAAAGGTAATCCTAGACACTCAACCTAGACTCAACACTGGCAGTTCTTACCTGTGGCATTTGAATGTCACCGATGATGAATCTGGTATGAATGTTCGACAAGCATGGAAACTTGGATTCTCTGGGAAGGGAACAAGAGTTGCAGTTGTTGATGACGGTAGTTTAATGACAAAAATCTTTTGCTGCATCCAATAAATAGAGTTTCAATTTAAAGGTATCGAGGTTGATCACCCGGACTTGGCCCAAAACTTTGATGGCTCTTGCTCCACTGATATTGTCGACCATGATGACGACCCCAGCCCTGTGCCCAGTTTTATTGATAAAAATGTGCACGGTACAAGGTGTGCAGGGGAGGCAAGCATCCGGTTTTTATTATGTATCGGGGGGACCTCAGGTTTAATCTGCAAGAATATTTACTGTTTTACAAAAACTTAAGCTTTTTACTCAAAACTACCATCTCGAAAGTTTATATTTAATTGTTCAAGGTTGCCGCCAAACGGTCCTCAAACTGCACCATCGGAGTTGCTTTCAACGCTCGCATTGGAGGGATTCGGCTTCTTGATGACAATAGTAACTTACTAGCTTTCCTTCTATTTTTTTAAATCTATTTACCTTATCTGACTTTTAAAGTTCATAACGATGCTAGAGAAGCTCGAGCGCTGAGTTTCAATCGAGTGAGTTTAAATTTGAAAAATGAAACTTGAGCAATATACACTCATATTATTTTGTAGGACTATATTGACATATATACAAACTCTTGGGGACCTGAAGATTCTGGAAAAGTTTTTGGTGGACCCCGTCGCCTAGCACTTCGGGCATTGAAGGATGGCGTCAAAAAAGGCAGGGGAGGAAAGGGAAGCATCTTTATTTGGGCTGCTGGGAACGGAGGACTGTGAGTCGTGAATGTCCTTAAGATATACTTAAATAGTTACAAGTATTTATAGAAAAGGTGACGATTGTAACGCCGATGGCTACTGCTCCTCAATTTACACAATCACAATTGCTAGTGCATCAGAGAGTAAAAAGAAACCGTCTTTTTCGGAGTCTTGTTCCTCTATTCTTGCATCCACTTTCAGGTATGAACTTTGTAATAAAAATGGTTTCTTTTTCTCATTTATATGTTAAACACCAAGCTCTGGAGATGGTTCAGATCGTGCCATAGTAACTACAGATGTTCATCACACTTGCACAAACTATCACACCGGTAGCAGTGCCAGTGCACCCCTAGCAGCAGGTGTGGTTGCCCTGGCACTGGAGGCAAATGCAAACTTGACGTGGAGAGATGTACAACACATTATAGTAAAAACATCTAGGTATTTCAAGTAATTAAATAAAAGACATTTTTCATTTGGTTCCTTTATAACTATTCTATTTTGAAATACTCACCAGAATGATCTTTTTCTTGTTAGACCAGCTGGCCTTAAGTCTAGTAAATGGAGAAAAAATGGTAGAGGTAGATATTTCTGCCAAGAATTCGGGTTTGGACTAATGGACTCCCTGTAAGTTTGAGCACTTTCATAGAGTAATGTTTTTTCAAAACTAGAAATTTTCACTATTTTATTAGTGGTGTTGTAAAGTTAGCAAAAAAGTGGCAAACTGTTCCAAAGCAGGTGATGCATTTCACATGATTGTGGTTGTTTTCTGACAAAAATCTTGCTTTTTCCTAGGAAATAGCCAGAATTAAAGGGCTTAAACAACACTGCAACATAAATAGTGTCTTGCAGTTCACTTTTGAGGTTACCAAGAGCAGTAAAATCAGCCTCTTGGAGCATGTAAAGCTTTTCTCTCGAAATCTCAACTTCATATCATACTTGATTTAAAAAATTTTTTAGATTGCCGTTCCTATTGTTGGGAGTTGTTGCAAGCATCGTGGGGATCACATTGTCAAGGTGTTTTCTCCTTCCGGAACAGAATCAGTTCTTTTAAATTACCGAAAGCGAGACAGCCTGAGAGAAACTTTCATATCCGAGTGGCCATTAATGTCTGTCCACTTTTGGGGAGAGAATCCAATTGGAAAATGGAAAATTGAGGTAAGAAATGATTAGTTGGTAGGAAAATGCTTCAAATTTGATTGACATTTTGCAGGTTGGGTGCTACAATGAGATGTACAGACACATAGGCTTAAATGTACCCTTTCTTGAGCTGTTTGGGACACATGCCAATCATAATGCTGAAAATGAAGAAGAGATCAATGAAGACAAAACTGCCTCGGTAGCTGATGATGATCAGGTTCCTTGCCTTTACGATGCAAAGCCACTTGAAATTAAAACTTTTGTTTTATTTAATTTGACTTGCAGGAGGATTTGGTACTTTTGAAAAAAGCTGAGTCCCCTTTTCTTGGTTCGATGAATAACTCGACGGGTTTTATTTTGATATCTTTATGAAGAAATCTCTTTAGATTTTGAAAGGATGTAAATCTTTTTAGGCTGCATCTCTCAAAATGGATTTTGTGATCAAAACTCCAGAGACTGTTTGAATTTGGACCATCGGGGGTACGCTAGAATCTTGTGTGATTGTCTTGGAGACTGCTTACGTATTGAGCATGCAACAGAACCTCCTGAGTTGATTTTCAAACTGGTGTGCTTTTCAAAGGTAAATAAAAATAAAATTGTGTTATCCTAGTACTTTTAGACGTGAACAAATAATCTTTTACCAGTTATCTTCAACGAGACCTTCAGTCAGAAATGAAAAAGTCTGTGACACATTCGTTAGAATGTATTTACCAAACTATTCTCCCAATTAAAGTAACCTTATGGTTTAAGTACATATTTTTTTTATCGTTGGAGGTGATCATTATAAATTCTCTCCATTTTTTAAATTTGAATTATCTACAAATGTCCTTCTTTTACGTTGATTTTTCTTACTTCTGACACCATTCAACGAAATGATTTTTAGAAAGCAATCCAACAAGTTTTTTTTTATTTTTTAACCCAATGTTTTTTGATGTCTGTAAATAACGATTATAATGTTTTTTATCAGTATCAGGTATCAGTAAGTATCACACTCCAAATTCACAATTTTAATGTATTTTTATTCATCTTAAAGGATCAAATTTATGTTAAGTTTATTTTCTTTTTATTACCATTTGTTGAGTTTGTAATGATTTCAGAAATCCTTGTGCTGAAGGAATTACTCAAATATTGTGTCTTTAATTTATCGGCTTGAATAAACCATGCCAACATTTCAAATAGTTTTATTGTCACAAATTTTGGTTATCTAGGTGAGATACTGCTTGAGGAGGTGCGGATCAATTCCAGCTTCTGATAAGTAGTTCCCTGAGTGAAAGTTTGCCCTCTTCAACCTCTTGTGATTGATAATGGCCTACTATTATGTTATGGAAGTTTCTTATCTAGAAAAAGTGTGTGGTTTGCGTTTGGTATAAAAAAGGAGCATAATTTACAAAAACTATAATCTTGTGAAACATTATAAACTAGCCAATCAGGGCCCGGCGCTGCCCGGGAAAAATTCAATGCATGTTTTGTAAAGCAAAGATGACTACATTGTTCAACAATTTCAATAATTGACAAATTTTATTGTAATACAAACCATAGTCATCATTACACTGCCTGACTCTTGTTGTAAAAGCCAGAGTCTTAAATTGCAATAAATAAAAAAATCTGAATAGGAGTGACTTGATGCTACTTCCACTTCGAATGTTTGAGCTTGTGCATTTTGAGAGTGCTGAGGTTTTTTATATCAACATTCTCCAATATTAATGGTTTAATTTTTTGTGAGGCCATAACAAATGAGGAGGTTTCCCAGGCACAAAAAACCTCAAAGTTCTCAATGAGCAACATCAGCAACGCAAAGAAGCTTAGAAATCATCAAGGTGGATTCCGCACGTTAAGTTTAATGGTACCGTACATTAATAATGCTATTTCTTTTTCTTTACTAGTAAATAAAATTTAAAATCAGGCAATATAGGCATTTCTTTTGTTTTTTTATTGCTTGGCCAGAGGTTGGGCTGAACCTTTTTTAATTTTTTTTCTTCAATTAAGATTTATTTAAATGGCTGATTCCAGCTAAAATCAATTGGATTTAATTAAAGTGAGGGGGGTCTGGTGATTGCTATCATGCGCTGCTCCAGGATTGAGTTATGTGTTAATCAATGTAAGTCACTCATCACTTGAGAAAACAATTTGATTCTGCTTATCTTTAAATGACTTCCCATACTTTAATAATAACGAATCAAAAGTGTTGAATAATATTTCACCTTTGATTTAAGGAAGATCTTATTGGAATTTTCTAAACTAAATAAAACAAAAGCAGATTGACCGAAATAAATATATGAGACAGGGCTAGATAAACAAACGTACGAACTGAATAAGGAACGAAGGTCCCAAACTTTCCGGTTTTTTCTAAGCACTTCACGGACATATTTCCAGTCTTATCACTTGACTCGAAACTAAAGTGGGATAGAGAACTAAAAACTTCTCAATAATGGCTTTTGTGGGAAAATATGAACGCGAGTCTGCAGAAAACTTCGATGAGTTCCTCAAGGCTCTCAACGTTCCCAGCGATTTGAGAGCTGCTGCCTCAGCATCCACACCTGTGATGGAAGTAAGAAATAAAGAATTTTTTTCGAACACTACTTAAAAGTAATATTTAAAAGATCACTGAGGAAAACGGCGGTTGGACAATTAAGACTTCTACCGCAATGAGATCCTCTTCTCTAAAATTTGAGATCGGGAAAGAATTTGATGAGACGACTCCCGACGGACGGCAAGTCAAAGCTATCGTTACAAAGGTAATTACATTTCCCAAGTTAAAACGTCATTCTTTGGCCTCATTGATTCTCTAACTGTGCCTCAGGATGGGAATCGTCTAATCTCTATCCAAACAGCTGTGAAGGAGGGTGTGAAAAGCACAAAAGTCGTTCGAGATTTTTCTGACGAGAGAGTGGTACAAACCATGGAGATTATTGGAACAGATGTTACTTGTACTCAGGTAATCAAAAATTTGTACTTCTTGTCCCTACTCAGCTTAGGCGAGGAATCTTTACCTAGGTATACAAAAGAGCCTAAGATCATCTCTGACCGTTCAGGACCTTTGAGAAAAATAATTTAAATTATAAACATTTTTGAAATAAAAGTGTTATTTACTCTATTTAAATTTGATCATGATAAATCAAAAGATCTTAAAAAAACTTGTGGTTATGGAGAGGCTCCCCAGCCTCCTCCGCCTGGTGTCCTAAGATAGAAGACGTCATCTGTACTCACATCAATAGAACATTTTCCACCGAGATTTATTAACCGCCCTTTCGAAGTACGAAGAAGATTTAGTCCTCTGGACATAAATACAAAAGTTGGTTTTAATCACCTACATCTTTACATTTTCTTGTTTTACACTATTACCTTTCTCCTGGTTGACCCCCTTCCAACCCGTAAGGTTGTAAAACACGTCTATCGGTCAGGACCGAAAGTGTCAGAGGCTTACGGAAACGTATCTGGCGAAGGACACCGTCACCCCCTTGATAAAGACCCTTTCCACCAGTTCCTTCAGCTAGTGAAAAGTGCTCCTAGAATTTTTTATACTCACACTGGGTTCAAGTTCTTTTCAACAATTATGATTCGTAGCTAGACTCACCAGAATAACTGGATAACGGCGTTCAAGTATTTCTGGATCTGTCAACCTAAATTTTAAGATGAAATTTAATTTCCTAATAGTGAAAAAGAGCTTTTTGTACCTATTACCTTGTATTCGTCATGTGAACATGAACTCCAGACTGTCCGTGCCAGGTTGGACCTGCACCAGATCCTCCAGCAACAGTCTCATAGTATCTTGAAAATCGAAAATTCGACTGTATTAGCGTTTTTATAAAAGTGAAGAGAAGGACCTCACCCAAAATTCTCATCTCCAAAGGTAATATTATTGCAACAACCTTGGCTTGCAGCACAGGCATGGAAAGCCAAGAGAATAACGTCAACAATACGTTGGGAGGTGAGAACATTTCCACCTACTACAGCAGCATCTTCCGATGGATCCTGACGGGGCAAAAATTCAGTCTGCTGATGTTGCACTTCATATATAAATATTTAGGTGCTCAAAAAATGCGTACCAAAATAGACCCTTCCGGTATAATCACAGTGACTGGATTAAGACATCCTTGATTCAAAGGAATGTCTTGACCAACTAAACATCTTCAATTGAAAAATTTTATATAGCAATTGATGCAAATAGGGGTATAAAATCCTAACCTGAGTGAGTAGATTAGTGCAGACAATACAACTGCCTTTGGAGAGTTTATGTTGCCGTAAACTTCTGGACTGGAGCCAGTAAAGTCAAATATACCTTCTCCGGAGGAAGTGTCTATTTTAACTTTCAGTTGGATCTTCGAGCCATCGTCCATAAAGTCTGAGGCATACAAAGTGCTTTCACCAGAGGTACTTCTTGATTTCTCCCCTATATCTTTCAGCATTTCTCTAACTGCAACTTCAGCGTTGTTCTGAGAACAATTAGCAAATTTGGAATATTTTTGTTGGGCACACTTAAGAGAAAGTTAGTACCTGTATGTGAACCATATATGCTTGAACAACATCCAACCCGTACGTATCAATCAGTTCTCCGACAAGTTGGATTCCTTTCTAAAAACAATATTTTTTTCTCAGGAAATACACCTAAATATGTGCTCTATGAAAAAAGGAACCTGATTTGCTGCAATTTGAGCTTTGAGGTCAGATAAATTGTCTTGAAGACCTCTTGATCCTGAACATCCTGGGTACTTTGCAGGATCATTAAAAGCCTGGACAAGATCGTTTTCTTGAAAAACTCCTCTATCAACAATTTTGAAACTTTTGAAAGTGGCTCCCTCTTCCCACAGGTGTTTTGAATGTGGAGGCATTGAGCCTGAAAGGAGGTATTGAACACACCCAATTTCTATAACAATTTTTCAAAATTATTTTGAAACCAGGAGATATCCCTCCAATGTCTGCATGGTGACCCCTGTTTGCTACAAAAAAGACTGGCTTTTCTTGACTTGGATAAAATACTGGTGTAATCACAGTCAGATCTGGAAGATGCGATCCTCCTACATTTAAAAATAGTAGTAGGATGTGCAGCTTAAAAAATTGAGTCTCTCTAGATTGCGAGTAATTTTTATCACCTGCTTTTGGATGATTAGCTAAAATGACATCTCCCTTATTGAGATTATTTTTTAGTGCATCCATCTGGTATCTTACGGTGTGCTGCATTGCTCCCAAATGAACCTTAAACGATTAAAAAATGTCACTTTAAACTAATGAATATTATTTCTAGCCTTTCTATAATGAAACTTTGGTAACTGGAATATGAGGAGCATTGGACACAAGTCCACCCGTGTGATCAAAAAGGGCACAGCTAAAGTCCAGGCGCTCTTTTATGTTCGTCGATATTGAAGTACGTTGTAAAATACGACCCATTTGTTCTGAAAATTAGGTTGGATCATAGACAAGCTGGCCTTGACAAAAACACCTCGTTTAATCAAAAGGTACGTTACCTGCAATAGACATAAATCTGTGAGAAAAGATTGAGAGTTGAATAGTATCCAATTCAGTCCCTATCTTCTTTCCGAGGTCATGACCCACGTTAATCCTTAAAAACCGATGACATTTTTACAGCTTGTTAGAAATTTTATGGAAATCGTAAAAGTTTTACTTGATGTTTCCTTGTGATGTAACTTCAAATGCACAATTTGGCTCCACCAAAATCGTGCTTAACTTATCCATTATGATACATGGCCCATCAAATTTTTGGCCGAAATGGAGATCCTCTAATCTAAACTTCCTTTGACTAATTATTCAGTCAAAAGGCTAATGTATTTTCTCACCTGAACACAGCAGTGTCTAAATATTTGCTTTCAAAGAAGACCTTTGAAAACTCAATTGGTTCCGGTGTTGAGCTTGTGCAACTTTGAACATCAATTTGTTGGTTTGAATTCATGAATTCAGTTTTTCCAACTCCCCTGACTCTCACATCATCAACTAGTATGGCACGATCCTTGAGTACAAAACCAAACTCAGTTTGATAACGGCTTAGAAAAGCATCAAGAAATGTTGGAAAATCTGAAAGGGTCAAATATCCTTTGTCTTGAAGCATCATCTTAGAAAAGTTTAAAACTGATCTAACCTTCTGAAACGGTACACATGAGAGCACAGTCTGTTCCCTGAAAAGAAGACAAGTAGAATTTCAAAAGTTTTTTATACATACTCACCTTAGCTCACTTAGCTCATGAACATTTTAGTTAAAAATAATCTTGCCTGATAACGCATGTGAAGATAGTCTTGAGTGCTTATATTTTCGCTAGAAAAGCCTTGCATCTTTAAGTGTTCTAAACAAACCTTTCGCATATCAGAAAGATGGATTTCAAGTTTAGGCAAGTTTTCCTGCGACCCATGAAATCTTTGATTTTTAAGTCTTGGATTTTTTTTAAGGTACCCACAACCTCAGAGTACTCCAGCACGCAGGGAGTTTGCTCCTCATGAATAACATCGGCTAAGGCCATGCCATAAGCACTCAAGATACCAGCGTATTTGTGAACGTAAACTGTGTCCATCCCTAACGATCTAGTTAATAGTAGCTTTTTTCAAATCTTGATTGCAAGCTTAATCACGCTAATACTTACATACCTGGCAATTGCACAAGCATGCTGTCCACCTGCTCCTCCGAAGCACGCAAGAACATGATCTCGAGTATCTTAATATGAAAATCTTTGAAAAGGAATCACACTAAGAGCTGAGAAGCACCCTACCATGACCCTTTCCTTGTGTGAGGTTTCTAATTGGTCTGCACATTGTCTCATTTGCAACCCGAATAAATCCCATAGCTATTTCCTCGACTGTCATCTGAGGTCCATTGCCATTTTGTAGAAACTCGTTCACCTCTCTCGTGAGGGCTTCAAATGTTTTACGACAACCAACCATATCCAATTCCTCATTCTCACTTGGTCCAAATATTTTTGGAAAATAGTTGGGAAGCAATCGGCCAAGCAGTAAATTGGCATCAGTAATGGTGAGAGGCCCACCCTTGCGATAGCAAACAGGACCCGGATGTGCTCCTGCTGAATCTGGGCCAACTATGAAAAGGCCAGCCCTGAAAAAAGGCTGAATAAGTCTGAAAAAAAATTTTTTATTTCACAGTACCTGAAAAACAACATGGATCCACCACCTGCAGCAACAGTATTGATATCAAGTTGGGGCGCTTGAATAGTGATCCCAGCTGTCGTAGTTTCAAATACGTGATCATAAGAGCCGGCAAACCTACTTACATCTGTAGATGTACCACCCATATCAAACCCTATTGTAGGCTTGGTACTCTGAAAGTAAATTGGTGATATTTTTAACATACTTTAGGGAACACTTTAACTCGTGGTATTTTCAGGTCATCCGTTAGGCTTCCTCCCTTACTTGCTCACTTGATGTCGTAACTGCATATCCAACAACTCCCCCAGCTGGGCCCGAAAGAATGGCCCTTGAACCATTAAATGAGTTCATAGGTGTTAACCCTCCATCAGATTGCATGAAAGCAACCTAAAAAGTGAATAATTTGTACGTTGGAAAATATTTAAATAGTTTAAATTACCTTTACACCATCCAAGTTGCTTTCAAACCCAGAGGCAAAACCTTCAAGGTACTAAAAGAAGAAATAGATGTAGATGGCACAAACAATCCAAAAATACCAGTAGGTGAAAAACATTCGACAAAAACCTTCAGTCCCAAAATCCAATTAGTCCTTCCCAAAACCTGAACAGGTGCTGTCCCTTTTGTGTCCTTCTTGAGGGACTGCAACAATATAACACCGACAGTCAAGCTAGGACAGGCTAAAAGCCTGCTCCCCTCCTAGCACAAACCATTAAGTCAAAACAGGTGACAAAACCTTTCTTTGAGTCTACCGAAAGTAGGCATTCTTCAAAGCAATTTGTTCTCACACTTCCCCCCTTTAACTTTCAAGCAAACTGCCTGGATACCTAGAGTATAAAAAGAGGCACTTTCTTGACTAAGTTAAGGGAGTACCACTCCAACCTCTCAAGAGTTAGCACCTCACCAAGACCA
>Ga0194133_10002680_pt1 | contig 27062 bp, 22 predicted proteins | sample TA2KigOf40mmetaG_FD_155448 | JGI IMG/M metagenome (GOLD analysis project Ga0194133, IMG submission 155448) | Freshwater microbial communities from Lake Tanganyika, Tanzania - TA2015055 Kigoma Offshore 40m | ecosystem: Environmental > Aquatic > Freshwater > Lake | place: Tanzania: Lake... | reverse complement strand
ATGTTTGAGAAACTTTCCAAAACGCAACCGGTTGGAAGAATGGCGACTCCGGAAGATATCGCCGCAATCGCATTGTACTTATGTTCGGATGAAGCCAGTTTTGTAACCGGAAATGATTATCCGATTGACGGTGGATTCATTAAACTGAATAGCTAATTTTTAATATTCAATAATGCCTGAGGGCTTTTTTATTTATTCGGATGCTTCATTTTTTCATGTTAAAGAATGGCATCCAACCAAAATTCAATACTAAAATGAAATTAATTAGATGGGGGAAACCCGGAAAAGAAAAAACAGGAGTCATTATTAATGATGTTAAGTACGACACCTCTGCATTTGGTGAAGATTACAATGAGGCATTTTTCGAAAACGACGGACTTAATCGTCTGGCGGCTTTTTTGAAGGCCAATCAGGGGAAGTTGAATGAAATTGGGGATAGTGAACGTTTAGGTTCGCCGGTAGCGCGCCCTTCCAAGATTCTTTGTATCGGATTGAACTATGCCAAACATGCAGCTGAAGCAGGTATGGCTATCCCAAGTGAGCCTATTCTTTTCATGAAGTCAACTACTTCCCTTTCCGGCCCCTATGATGATATCATCATTCCAAAGGATTCAGTCAAATCTGATTGGGAAGTTGAGTTGGCATTTGTCATGGGTAAGAAGGCAAGCTATGTATCCGAAGATGAGGCGTTGGATTATGTGGCAGGCTATGTCTTGCATAACGATGTTTCAGAGCGTGAATGGCAACTGGAGCGTGGTGGTACCTGGGACAAAGGAAAGGGTTGTGATACTTTTGCACCTCTTGGGCCATTTTTAGCCACCTCGGATGAGATTGAAGATCCACATAAACTCAGATTATGGTTAAAGTTGAATGGTCAAATTTTGCAGGACAGCAATACCGATGATTTGATTTTTAATGTTCCATTTTTGATTTCATATGTGAGTAAGTTCATGACCTTATTACCCGGTGATGTCGTTTCAACAGGAACTCCTGCAGGTGTTGGTATGGGCTTTAAACCACCAATTTTCTTAAAAGATGGGGATGTAATTGAGCTGGGAATCGATGGTTTGGGCGAATCAAGACAGCTTGCAAAGGCCTATGCTAAAGATTGATTCACATCAGCACTTTTGGAAGTATGATCCTGCAAGGGATACCTGGATTACTGAGGAAATGGAAGTCATACGACATGACTTCTTTCCTCATGATCTTAAACCATTGCTGGAAGCAAATGGTGTACACGGCTGCATTGCAGTGCAGGCTGATCAATCGGAGGAAGAAACCGATTTTTTGCTTCGGCTGGCACAAGAAAATGACTTCATAAAGGGTGTTGTTGGCTGGGTTGACCTCTGTTCTCCAACTATCCATGAACGCCTTGAATATTATTCCCAGTTTTCGAAGCTTAAAGGTTTTCGACATATTCTGCAAGCCGAACCGGTAGAGTTTATTTTAAAGTCTGAATTTCAAAGAGGAATTGCTTCTTTAAAGCAATTTGGATTTACTTATGATATTCTGGTCTATCCTAAGCATTTATCGGTAATCCCGGATCTTGTGAAGAGCGAACAACGGTTTATTATCGATCACCTCGCTAAACCTGATATTAGAAATAGCCGTTTTAATAACTGGGAGACAGAAATGAAAGAGATTGCTTCATTTGATTATGTTTATTGTAAACTTTCAGGTATGATAACCGAGGCTGATTGGATGAACTGGAAAAAAGAGGATATCTTCCCTTATATCGACAAAATGTTTGAATTTTTTGGGGCTGAAAGGCTAGTTTTTGGAACAGATTGGCCGGTTTGCAAACTGGCCGGTGAGTATGATGCGGTTTGTGGATTAATGGAGGAATATTTAAGTAAATTGAGCCAAAGAGAACAGGAGTTGGTCTGGGGAAAAAATGCCACACAATTTTATAATCTTTAAAACCATGGATTTGAAGTTAAACGATAAAGTAGTACTGGTTAGCGGAGGTGCTAAAGGTATTGGTCAGGCGATAGTTAAATTGTCAGCTGCTGAAGGAGCCATCCCCGTCATCATCGGCAGAAATGAGGCCGACAACCTGAAAGTACTTGAACAAGTTCAATCTGCAGGTGCTCAAGCTTTTCAGATTGTGGCCGAGTTAACCATACCCGAGGAATGTGAGAAAGTCATCAAGCTGACCCTAGAAAAATTTGGCAGGATTGATTCTCTGGTGAATAATGCAGGGGTGAATGATAGTATCGGCCTCGCCAATGGATCTTACGGAAGTTTCCTGGCCAGTTTACACCGGAATGTTATTCACTATTATCTGCTAGCTCATTATGCTTTGCCCTCACTTAAAAAATCAAAAGGTGCTGCTATTGTAAATATCAGCTCCAAAACAGCCGAAACAGGGCAGGGAGGGACTTCTGCCTATGCTGCTGCAAATGGTGCTCGAAATGCCCTTACGCGTGAATGGGCTGTAGAATTATTGCCCGACAGCATTCGCGTCAATTCGGTTGTCGTGTCTGAATGCTGGACCCCCTTGTACGAAAGCTGGATTAAAACACTTGCTAATCCTGAAGAAAAACTGAAAGACATTGTTAGTAAGATTCCGCTTGAAAATCGCATGACTACCGCCGAGGAAATCGCCAATACCGTGGTCTTTTTGTTATCAGAACGCTCTTCACATACTACCGGACAATTGATTCACGTAGATGGGGGATATGTTCACCTAGACAGGGCCATTGGGTGAAGCATACAAGCTTCAAGCTTAAAGTGGAAAGCTGAAAGGGAATAACTAAAGTCAGATGCTATCCTCATCCCGACGCTGGAAGGATCTTTAAGCTCAGGAGTCAGAAATCATTGTTAATCAGGACTTTCTTCACCTTTGCAGGGTAGGGAAGGTCAATAAGCAAGGAAGAGAAAATGAAATGATTTAAATGCTCACTACCTCAATTAAACAAATCATTTATTTTCGGCCACAATTCATTGTCAAATCCCGAAACAGCAAAACCCGGGTTCACCGGATCAGAGGAATTTCCTAGCCTGATGACAACCCTATTTTTACTCGAAATCATATAAATCCATTGATCCTCGGCACCCATAGCCACAAATATATCCCGAGGCCTATTCGGTGCTAAACTGTCAGGGAAGACTATTTGCTTCAAGCATGAAACCAAAATAAGTCAAAAGGCATTAATGTAATGTTGCACTTTACTATTTACCAATTTGTTTTGGAACTTTTCTGCAAATTGAGCATTTTTCGGTTTGCTGTTTGGTGGCTGAGTGCATCCCATGGTGAATTACTCAACTTCATTCCCTTTTTAAGCTTTTAATACTTTAAAATCAGCGCCCGGAAAAAATGGAATTATTTCGAACTTCCTCTCAGGTGCTATATATTTGAAGGGTGCTTTTGTCCGGATATTTTTGGTTTTATCCCGCCGAAGCAAAAAGTAAAAAAATATTCTCAATCACATGAAGCTTATCATTTTAGATTTACCCCTGATTAATTCATTTATACGGCTTCGAGCGATAAACTTTGCATGGGTTTAGTATTTAGTTTTGGAGCAGGCTTTCTTGATGAGCTCATCCCAATGGTTTAATCAATTAATAAATTTATAGTGGTTAGAATTGAATTATCCTAATGATCGCAAAACAATTTCAAATAAAAAACTATGATTACGATTTACCCAATGACCGAATCGCTAAATATCCACTGGAAGAAAGGGATTTAAGTAAGTTGTTGGTTTATCGGAATAGAAATATTCAAACAGATACCTATAGAAACATAGATCAGTATTTGCCGGAAAATTCCCTACTTGTTTTTAACAATACCAAGGTTATTCAGGCGAGGTTAATTTTCAGAAATTCAAAAGGATCAAGAATTGAAATTTTCTGTTTAGAGCCAAGTGAAGCTAATTCTGAGCCATCCTCGGCCATGCTTCGAGAAAAAAGTGTTAGATGGGAATGCCTGATTGGCCGGCTGGATAAATGGAAAGAAAAAGTACTATGCATTAAGAATAAAAACTTCGTCTTAAACGCTGAGATTATCAATCGAAATGGGAATGAGTTTACCATTGAGTTTAGCTGGGATCCGGCGGAGTTTTCTTTTGCCGAAATTTTAGAGCAGGTGGGTGACATACCAATTCCACCCTATTTAAAAAGAGAGAGTGAACCCATTGATCAGAACAGGTATCAAACAGTTTATGCGAAGCAGCAGGGCTCCGTTGCAGCACCAACTGCCGGTCTGCATTTTACCGAATTAATTTTTGAGAAACTTAAAGCCAAAAATATTCTTACTGATTATTTAACCCTTCATGTTGGAGCCGGAACTTTTAAACCCGTAAAAAGTGATACCATAGAAGGGCATAACATGCATTCAGAATGGATTGAAGTGGGACGAGAATCCATTGAAAACTTAGTGCACAAAATTTTAGAAAAGCATAAGAACGATACTGTTATTGCGGTTGGTACTACTTCTTTGAGAACTCTCGAAACACTTTATTGGATGGGAGTCAAGGCTCATGATAAGCCTGATTCAACAATCATGGAATTAGAAGTCAAGCAGTGGGACGCGTATGAACTTCCGCAAAATTTAAAGGCAAGCGATTCATTGATTTCCTTACTTGATTGGATGAGCACCAAACAATTAGAAAAGCTGATTTGTAAAACACAAATCCTTATTGTGTCATCCTATCAGTTGAGAATTGCCAATGCGCTTATAACCAATTTTCATCAGCCATGTTCAACATTACTGCTTTTGATAGCAGCCGTAGTTGGTGAGGACTGGAAAATGATTTATAATTATGCCCTTGAAAATGATTATAAATTTCTGAGTTATGGAGATGGTAGTTTACTTTTTGATCATCGATTTAATAATCAAAATAATTGATTCTACCCTTTGTCATGAAACAAGGTTTTATTGTCTTCATAATCCTGGTGGTACAGGTTAATTCATTAATGGCCCAGAATATTGGTTTGGGCAGCTGGAATACCTTAAACTTGAAATATACTATCGATGATCAATGGAGCGCGTTCGGAGAATCTCAGCTACGTTCTCTGAAGTTTTATAATGATTTTCATTATTACGAATACAAAGGGGGCTTAAATTATAAGCTTAATAAAAACGCGACCTTAACACTTGGTGCAGGTAGCTACCAAACCTATAAGGAAGGTGGCAATTTTCGGAAACCTAAAAATAATGATGAATTTTGAGTATGGCCTCAGATTAATCTTTTTCAGTCGTTAGGAAAATTTAAAATAGAACAACGATACCGGGCCGAACTCAGATTTACAAACACGGGTTATCGCAATCGCTTCAGATACAGACTAGGTATTGCTTTTCCTTTCGGTAAATTAATCAATAATTATTATCCTTTTCAAATTAGTACCAGTAACGAGTTGTTTTTTACTGATAATGAACCTTATTTTGAAAGAAACAGTATGCAGCTAGCTTTAAACTATAAACCTTCAAAAGCTACGACCTTACAAATCGGTTATTTACATCAGTTTGACTATAAAATTAATGATGAAACAGGCCGTGATTTTTTGCAAGTAGGATATTTCATTGAACTCTTCCGAAAGCAAACCAAGAGCCGCAATTATGAAATTGATCTAAAAGATAATTAGCAATGGAAGGTTTGCGCGTATGCCGAGCCTAATTCTCATAATTTTGTTACGGGTATGAATGTCAAGATAGCCAAACTGCGACACCGTTTTCAACATATTTTAAGCTTTAAAACGATTGATTTGTCCGGAAGGCGATTTTTCCTCATCCGTTTATTTTCTTCTACCAAACTATAAGTGTCTTTCTGACCTTTAATGCTGTTTCTCCACTTGTTCATTATCAAGCGACCTTTGTATTATTACACGGTATCCGCGCGGAATTCCACCAAATTGTTGGTATTATTTATATAATTTATTTTACTTTGTAATTCAAAGTACTTTTAATAATACTCAAATGAAAAACCAAAGACTGATTATCATTCAATCCTTTGTCGGAATCTTGCTGCTAATTCCTTTGATAGCCATGCAGTTCACTGTCGAAGTAAACTGGGATATTAAAGATTTTACTCTAATGGGAGTACTTTTATCTGGCACAGGCTTCCTTATTGAATTTGCGCTGAGGAAAATAAAACCTTTCCACTTCAGAATTTTACTTTTTGGGGTGGTTCTGCTGCTAGCCTTCCTGATTTGGGCTGAACTTGCTGTGGGACTATTTGGTACTCCATTCGCCGGGTCATGACTTGTGCTTGATGCTCCAAACGAAAATAAATGTAAGCTCCGCGGGTCAAAGACTCTTACCTTCAAAAATTTAACGGAATCTTGAATTGAGTCTGAATCAATTCGAATAGACCAGGAACAAGCAAATTGCTTCATCTAAAGACTGGTCGTGTCTGCCTTGCAGATTCGGTTAAATGGTGGATTTTAGGTGGAATTGGATTTCTAAAATAGTTTGTTAATTTTATAATCGAGTTGAATGAATTTAACTGACCTTAAATCAATAGGCTAAAAGTAGCGGTCTTAATGAAATTAGAACAAGGATTAGAGAGTATGAAAACAATGATTCGAATTTTTACTACCCTGTTTACTATTTTTGCCAGCTATTATTTTATTTCTTTCATTCCATTTTCACTCATCCCATTAAGGGCCAATTTTGGTATCATTATCATCGTATTGTCACTACTGATTTCCATTTATTTAGGATATTTCGTTTGGAAGTACATGGGAACTGGCTCAAACAGTTTATCAAGGTATATTTTCTTAGGAGGAATAATTTTTGGATCTGTTGGTTTTATTATTGGCTTTGTTGGACCGATAATTTTGTCTTCGCCTGAAAATCAAGGTCCTTTACTTGGTATTTTTTTAACGGGACCAGTGGGGTTTATTATTGGACTAATCGGAGGTGGAGTCTTTTGGAAATTAAAGATAAAAGCTAAGAAGGTCTAAGCCCAATCATACTTTTATATTCGATAGTATGTTCCATCCTCAATACGGAATGAAACTGTTTTCCGATCTTTTCCGGAAGCTAATCCGGGATTAGCTTGAAGGGCCGTGGCCATTAAAAATCAAAGCTTTTGGGCTAATTAATTCAGGCATCCTATATTCTCTCCCTCTATTCAAAAAAATATTTGGTGGATGTATCCCTAACCACACCATTTTCTGCCTTGTAAATAAAATAGGCTTCCAATTTTTTGTGCCTTTTTAAAAATAAAAAGGCGTCATTTATTCCCTTGGCCATTAACACATTGTCATATCCATCGGCACTTATCCCATCTTTTGATCTGACTGTAACGCTTATAATTTCATTTTCAAGGGGCCTCCCGCTTAGGGGGTTCATCAGGTGGGAAAGCAATCTGGAGCCATTCTGAATATATTTTCGGTAATTTCCTGAAGTGGTGATGGCGCCACCTTTCATCTCGATAATTTTTTGATAAAGAGGTTCTTGATCGCTATCATGAGCAGGCTGTTCAATACCAATTCGCATGATCTGATTACCGGGTTGTTTACGACCTTTAAGTCGAATTTCCCCGCCAATTTCAACGAGATAATTTTGAATACCCAGCGATTCCAAATAATCAGCGATTACATCTACACTGTAACCCTGGGCAATCCCGTTCACATCAATCTTTAAACAGGGTATGTCTTTTACCAGCCTTCTGCCCTGAATGTGTAACTTATCGGAACCCGAACAAGTCCGCGCCTGATTGATTTGCGCTTCTGAAGGATGGATGTTATGTCTTTTCACTCCGAAACCCCATACCTCTATCAAGGGGAGGATACTGATATCAAATACTCCTTCACTTTCTTTCCATAGCTTTAATGAACGCTTTACCACTTGGTACAAATGTTCATCCATCTCCAATCCGTTTTCAGAAGTATTGAATTGACTGATCAAAGAATAGGGTTTATATATAGAAAGTGAACTGTCAAGTTCCATAAATATTTGTTCGATAGTTTTTGAACTGACCATGGGATTCTTGGCATAATAGCTTATCTGATAATTTGTGCCCTGAGCAAAACCGCCTAATTGGAAAGCGGAATAAGTTTGGACCTGCCTGATTCGGCAGGAAGCCGGCATGAGCAGAAAGCTTAGAATGAGTAAAATTTGCATAGCTCTTCCTATTGATATACTGATCTGATCTAAAATTTTATTCATTTTAATATCCCATCACTTGATAGCCCCGGTAGTGGTATAATATTTTGCAATCATATTCGGCACTTCCCATGCAGGCATTTTATCATTCAGAATATACCCAATTGCTACCTCAGCCGCATTCGTGCCTTTGAATTTACCCGGCTTTATCATCCATTCATCACCTTTTTGAATCAGATCAAAACCGGGATATTGTTCTTGCATTTTTGCTCTTACCACTTCTAAGGCGGAATTAAATTCATTTACTTTAAGCTCCTTTGCCGGTTTTACGTATAAAGTTGCCTTGTAGTTCTCAGCTAAACCTTGCCTGAGCTCTAAATCAGCTTTAGTGCCTCTCATTAGGGCATAATGGGTATCCCCATAGCCGGTCGGCTCCCGATAATTCCATTTAACGGTAACTTTTGCATGTATATTTTTAAGGGCATAATTGATCTCACCATTGGCTAAGACCGATAAAATACTGTCTTTTATATATTTATTAAGATAATTCGGATAATCGACACGGGTGACTCGTTTAAATTCGGAAGGTGTGAGTTCAGTTGGCCATTCTCTGGAACTTAGAATTTTGATATCCTTTTTATAGTTTAGAATGACTCCGGGAAATGCGGCCCATTGCGACATATCAACCAAATGTGTACTTACATCAGTAATTCCATGCCCTTGTTGCTCAATATCAAAAAACCAGGCAGGGCGACGTATAGCTTCAGATCCGGAGAACTTCAAAAAATGGTGTAAATTTTCCTGAACCAGCGATGGATCAGTTTCACTTCCCTTCTTTAGCGTACCGAACAATTCCGGAATTGCCGCAAGTTCTTTTTGCAGGATATTGCTGATATCATAACGTAGATCCATGGGATCAAAAAGTTTTAAGTTCTTTTTTTCAGCTAACTTGAATGTTTCTTTGAGCATCTCAAAATCGTTCGGACTTACAGCCATTGGTTTATCAGCAAGCACATGGATACCTGCTTCTATGGATCGACGCATGTATAATCCTTTCTTACTATTGTTGCCGGAAATGATTACTGCATTCCCCTTTTTCTCAGCCAGCATCCTCTCCAGATAATCAACACCGGTGTAAACTACCATCTTCCATTGGGTAGGATTGCCGGAACGGGAATTCATTCCATGGATGCTCTTAAGATAAGTTTCAACATCCTGACCCTCAGGGGCATATACATGAACGACTGGGTCTAACCCTTCATACATTCTGCCTTGCATATAGGTTGCGTGGCCATGACCCGGATCTAGTACGATGAGTTTAATTAACTTGTCCTGAGCGGTTGCCCGAATTGAAATTACAGTTAGGATAAGAAATAGGATAGAGGCCAAGTTAATCGGAGGCGCTTTTCGGGCTTTCAAAATATTCTGCTTAATGGAAATGGCTAAATTCATTTTTAATCAGGTTCAACTGGTTCAAGACTTTTTTACCCGAATTTAGGACTAATTATTAATATTGAGTCTTCCTGAATAGCAATTGAGGAGGGTACTTTACTAAAAAAGTATTGATTTATCAATTTATAAACTTTGTTCATCGACTTCACCATAATCTTGTCTGTTTCTGACCCTTCCGAAATAAAAACTAAAACATATGTTCGCTTATCCGGAAGAATGATCATTCGGGCATTCTGTTCAAACCTGTAATCCAAGTAGTTTTATGATCAAGCTTTACGGCCTTTGGTTGTTTTGCAGAGATTTTATCAATTAATTTTTGATCATAGCCGCTGATTATTCTTTATCTACTTTAAGCTCAGTTCGATATTAGAAATTATCCTTTTTATGGACCTCCTATTGCTTCGGACACCTATGATTTGATTATGGAAAGCAATACCTGCGTGTTATCGCTTCTTTTAGTCCGTTCCTCCGGAGTATTTCCGGCAAGAAATACTATTTGATTTCAGATGATTCGTAGCCGGAAGATACCTCCTTCGGCAAGGTTTAGTTTACCTAAAGCTGTGTTTCATCGGTACGGGCAGTCCGATAATAGAAGCACAGGCCCTATTAATCAAACCCGGGTGGCAGACCTATCTTTTTTGCATTTCTGAATGTTATGTGAGCTATTCAACTCTCAGTAAAAAAATAGGGTAGAACACCGGACTGGAATAAGCCGGGAGTAACGAACCCTGCTTTCCAAAATCTGAGAAAAATAATCAGCCTCCGGCAAGAGCTTATATCAATCTCAGGTAAAACTAATGAATAGTAGCATTAGTTTTTTAATTTTTTGAATCTGTTCAAGCTTATTTTTAATTCGGATAGAATTCCCTGACTCTTCTCTCTTCCTTAACTGCTTCTTCAATTTTACCTTGCTTTCTTAAAATGACAGCTCTGTATTGATGACATTTTCCGGCAACGTAGGAGTCCGGAAAAGATCGTGCAGATTGTGTAAATAAGTCAAAAGCTTTTTGCTGCGACTCGGTATCTTTTTTCTTCATCAGTTTCTTTCCGTCAATATAATCCTGGTACCAGCGTCGCGCAATGACACTCATCCTTTCGGCTTCCTGTAAAGTGGCAAACTGAGGAGGGAATTTTGAGCTTGTTTTCGGACTGATTTCAAGCTTGGCTTTTTCAAAGAATTTCTCAATGGTTTTGGCAATGGCATAAGCCTCATTAAGATTATGTTCCTTGGTTTTTAAACGGGCTTCTTCCTCGGGGTTGGTGAATAGAGATGCTTCGGCAAGGACACCGGGTATACCATAAGTTCCTCTCAATACTGAAGATCCTGCCCCAGAAAAAATGGTAAAATCAGAAACCACGCTGTATGGGGTTTTTGTTTTGTACAGATATTTTTGCAAATTTTTGACAAGCAGTTTTCCAAAGGTCACACCCGCCGGATTTTCTGATGCCAGACCATGATAATAGATGATAGGGAAGTTAACCGAAGGGTCGGCAGTTGCATTATGGTGAATGGATATGAAGAAATCGACCTGACTATCCACAGCCATTTTAGAGCGTTCTGCAAGCGGCACAGGTATATCCATAATTCGGGTCATTAGTACTTTCGCTCCTTTTTGTTCCAATATTTCCTTCAAAAGTAATCCTACACGCAAATCAATCCACTCTTCCCGTTCACCTGTTGGCCCTTGACGATAACTGTCGGTAGCTGCAGAACCACCATGTCCGGGGTCTATGCAAATGTATTTTCCACTTAATGAGCCGATGTTTTTTGGAGTAACCTGAGCATGGATAAACGGAATAAAACCGAGGTAGCTGAGTATAATAAAGGCCTTTATTTTCATCAATTTTTGAGGTTTAGGCTACACATTTGAATAAAGGTACAAAAAATCAATACTTTTCATGAAAGTAGGTAATTATTCTACCCATTTCATCACGTATTTCGGTGTTTGGGATCATAAAGTTATTGTTCATGAATGAGTATAGGTATTTTTTACCTTTTCTAGTCACGAAAAATCCTCCCTGCAAATGCACATTTTGAAGGGTTCCTGTTTTAGCCCATACGAAGGGCTGTCCTTGATCAGTTTTATACGCATTTCGAAGGGTGCCACTGACCCCTCCGGCCGGTAATAAGTTGAGTAACCTTTCCTCTGTTTCAAGCTCATCCTTAAGTTTTATCAGGATTTTGATGATTGAACGCGGACTGAATAAATTGTATCGTGATAAACCTGAACCATCTCTCCACTGAAACTCATCCGGAAGATCAGTTAAGAATTTTTTTGAACTGTAGGAGATGGCAGAATCAACACTGAGCTTTCCGGGCAGAAGCGAGGAGCAGAGATATAAAATTTGCTCGGCAAGATAATTATCACTGGGTAGCATCATTCTTCTGTAGAGCGTATCGGATGGGATGCTGCATATGGTCTTTGCATCTGCAGGCAAGTTCATGTTTATGATGTTTACAGGCAATTTGAGTGTGTCTGTCAGGCTTGCAGCAGTCAATTCGGCTCCCGGTACCAGATAAAGTGTTTGCCTGTAATTCGCCGGTATCGGCATTTGAGGATAAGTAAATTTATTCGATTTGTCATCTCTGAGAACCTGGAATGTTTCTGGGTGATAGGCCGTATCCTGATGGAGGTATGGTTTTAAAAAAGTAGGTTTGATTGCTAAATTCCCATCCTTATCGGCAAAAGCCTGAGCTCTGTTTTCGATTACCGGTAAGGATACCGGTGTAATTTGATAGATCGCAGAACCATTAAAATCAGTGCCTGCATTATTGTGTGAATAATATAGTTTTTTTCCTGAATTTTTCAGAAAATCATAGACCCTCCTCGATTTTAGATCGGGATGAAGGAATGAAGGATCACCGGTTCCCCAAAAGATAAGGGAATCACCTTTTGTCAAATATCGAAGGCCGGGTATTGAATCACCCAACATCCGAACTGCGGTATATAAGGTAAATAGTTTCGTATTTGAAGCAGGGATAGCAGGTTTGTTCGCTTCCAGTTCATAGACTGGTTTCATCGCCTTGAGATCGTAAAGAGAAAATCCTGTATAATGATTTTGAAGGATCTCGGAACTCTTAAAAACCTTTGCTACCTTCCGCTTAGTTAGTTTTTGAGCTTCCGTGGTGGAACAATAGAAAAACAAAATGAACAAGCATAATAAAGTACTCATCGTGTTTTTAATCAGGCATAAGGTTTTAGGAATCATCTTTTTCTGAATTTTTGTTGGCTTCTATATTAAACGAAAGATTAAACGCTCATTAAGCCAGTGTAATTTTATGCAAGATAAGTTTCTACCTGAAAAGAAAAAAGAAGAATTATAAAGCTGATTGGATAGAGTATCCATTCAAGCCGCTAGTAAAGTTCAAGTAATTCTTCATCCACTTTAATTAAGATTATTGTTTATAATTGTGTCAATGCAAAACTTCCTTAAAATAGTGATCTGCTGTTTATGGCCCACTCTTCTGACGGCTCAAAGCTCCTTAAGGCCCAGAGATTTGGGCTTGAAAATTGGAGTTTTGCCAAGCGGTCAGTTGAATGCCATCACCGATGTAGCCGGAGTTAAAGTAGGCCACAAAACTTTAATTAGTGGTAATTCGGTTCGTACAGGGGTTACGGCTATTCTTCCATATGATGGCAATCTCTTTCAGTCAAAGGTACCTGCAGCAATTTTTGCCGGAAATGGTTTCGGTAAACTCAGTGGGACAACTCAGGTAGTTGAACTTGGCACCTTAGAAAGTCCGATTATCCTGACTAATACCCTGAATGTGGCTCAAGGTATTCAGGCTGTGATTAAACATACTCTGGCACAAGAGGGTAATAAAGGGGTTCTGTCGGTTAATGCTGTGGTTGGAGAAACCAACGACGGATATCTAAATGATATCCGTGGCCAACATGTTAAGGAAGAGGATGTTCTGTACGCTATTCAATCTGCAGCAAGCGGTTCTGTTGAGGAAGGGAATGTTGGGGCAGGAACGGGTACGGTTTGTTTCGGCTATAAAGGTGGAATTGGAACCTCTTCAAGGAAGTTACCAAAGAGTCTTGGGGGATATACCGTAGGTGTACTTGTTCAGACTAATTTTGGTGGTGTATTGCAAATAGATGGTGTTCCTGTCGGAGAAGAACTCCGTCAATTTTCTTTCAGCGATCAATTATTGAATAATGTGGATGGATCTTGCATGATTGTTGTTGCCACAGATGCACCCCTGGATTCAAGGAATTTAGAACGCTTGGCCAAGCGGGCTTTCATGGGATTGGCTAAGTCAGGCGGTATTGCATCCAATGGCAGTGGCGATTATGTGATTGCTTTTTCTACAGCGGAAGCAATTCGGGTTCCACATCAACCCAAACAGCCTATATTGCAAACCGGATACCTTCATAATGATTTTACATCACAACTATTTTTGTCGGCAATTGAAGCAACGGAGGAAGCCATCATAAATTCTCTTTTTGCCGCAAAAACAAGCATTGGTTTTAATGAACGCCGGGTTGAAGCCCTGCCGCTCGATCAGGTTATTCCGATACTAAAAAAATACAATAAACTAAAAAATGACTAAACCCTACGTTTGGATAAATAATTCCTTAATTCCATCTGACCAGGCCGCTTTAAATGTTGCAGATCTTACAATACAGAGAGGGTATGGTATATTTGATTTTTTCAAGACTATTGATGCCAAGCCTGTATTTCTTGAAGATCATTTGAATCGTTTTTTTCGATCGGCATTGTTCATGCACTTGGCGCTAAAACAAAGCCGTGATGAAGTCAGGTCTAAGATTTTACAACTCATAGACAAAAACAGTTTCAGTGAATCCGGAATAAAGGTTATCCTTACCGGAGGCTTTTCGTCCGACGGCTTTAATATTGCTGAGCCCAACTTAATTATAAGTCAGCAGGAGTATATAATTCCAAAAACAATGCCTAATAAAGGCATCAATATTTTGACCCATGAATACCAGCGGCAGTTCGCTGAGGCTAAAACATTAGATTATCTGCAGGCCATTTGGTTGCAGCCAATGTTGAAAGAAAAAATGGCTGATGATGTACTTTATTTTTCAGACGGCCTTATTCGGGAGTGCCCGAGGGCAAACATTTTTATCGTCACCAAAGGCCAAAAGGTTATCACTCCGGAAAATGGGATGTTACAAGGAGTTAGTAGAAAACATTTACTCGAAATATCAAATGGTTTATTCGAAACCGAGGCCCGCGATGTAAGCATGGATGAACTCAGGAACGCCGAAGAAGTTTTTATTACCAGCACCACTAAAAATATTTTGCCCGTAGTTCAGATAGATGGAAAACGGATAGGGAATGGTGATCCAGGGAAAGTTACCGCACTTCTGGCTGAAAAATATAACCGAAGCATATATGGAACCTGAAAATACGTGCAGCAAAAAGGGATCAGCCTGAGGGCTGATCCCTTTTGTTTTGGTTTATAATCTAACTTTGACAATCAGTTTCCTGATTACGGAATCAGCGATCATGGGAGCGTGCACATCTTCCGGAAAGAATATTGCAAATTGATTATCAGTTAGTTCAAAATACATGTCAGGAGCATCCTGATAAAATTGAACATCCTTTTCAGGGTTATAGTCGCCTTTCATGAATTTGCATGTAGCGCGTGGCTTCCATCCCAGTTTTTCCTTTCCACTGATACAAAGCTGTATGTCGATATTCTTATTATGACATTCAAATTTTGCAATTGATTCTTCGGCTGTCATTCCCTCTTTTTCAACTACTACATAATTCAATCCTTCGCCAATCTCGTATTTTCCGACCTCAATATTTTTTAAATCAATCGTGTTTAAAAAATCAAATGCCTTTTTGAAGAGTGGATGAACGGAGCTGTATTTTCCGGAGTTTTCCAAAGTATCTATGATCATGGTATTAATTTTAAATAGGAAAAATCCGCCTGACTTGCCTGCGGATTTATTAATCAATTATTTTTTTAGCGTTGTACGCGTCCTGAGCCATCACCACCCACCAGGTCTTTAACTTCAGCCAAAGTTGCGTGATTCAAGTCGCCCGGAATGGTATGTTTGATCGCAGAAGCCGCAACTCCAAACTCGGCGGCATCACTCATTTTCATACCTGTAACCAATCCGTAAATAAATCCACTGGCAAATGAGTCGCCACTACCCACGCGATCCACGATACGAACTTCATATGATTTGGTGTGGTAAAAATCAGTTCCATCATAAACTAAAGCAGACCAGCCATTATCTGAGGCGCTATGGCTTTCTCTTAAGGTTGAAGCTATATATTTAAAGCCAAATTTAGCTTTCATTTGCTGGAATACATCTTTGTAACCATCCAGATTTAGTTCACCTTTTGTGACATCCGTACCTTTACTGGTAAAACCAAGGGTGGTATCCGCATCTTCTTCGTTACCGATACAAACGTCCACATACTGGCAAAGTCTGCTCATCACTTCCCTGGCTTTTTCTTTAGACCATAACTTCTTACGATAATTCAAATCGATGCTGGTCGTGATTCCTCTTGCTTTTGCAGCTTTTAGTGCTGCCTCAGTCAGTGCAGCAGCCTTATCACTCAAGGCTGGCGTAATTCCGGTGGTATGGAACCATTCTGCACCTTTTAATATTTCATCAAAATCGAATTCTGAAATTTCAACTTCAGCAATAGATGCGTCAGCACGGTCATATACTACCTGTGAAGCACGCATTGAGGCGCCGGTTTCCAGGAAATAAATTCCTAAACGCTTGCCACCTCTGGCAACAAACTGAGTATCGACACCATAGCGGCGTAAATGATTAATCGCTGCTTGACCTAAAGGGTTGTTAGGGACTTTTGAAACAAAGGTTCCGTTTAATCCGTAATTACATAATGCTGCAGCAACGTTAGCTTCTCCGCCACCATAGGTAACATCAAAACTATCACTTTGTACAAATCTCTTGAAATCAGGAGTAGACAGACGCATCATTATCTCTCCTAGGGTTACGACTTTTTTAGCCATGGCTCGTATTCTGTATTTAATTGAATGAACTTGTTACACTCCTAAAATTGGATGAACAAAAATACACTTATGGCCGATATTTAAAAGTTTTATCACTGCTTTTGTAACCAAAGACAAATAAATTGTTACTTATTTGGACAAAAGCCTTGAATTTCTTTTCAGTTTAGCTAGTTAATATTTATTATCTAATTTTGGATTTAGTTTTACTTAAATAATATTTCAAATGAGCAAGAAATCAGAACTCTTGAATTTAATACCCGAGCAGGGAATTTTACCGCTCTATTTCAACAAGGATAAAGAGACTAGTATTGAACTTTTAAAAGCCTTATACCGGGCAGGTATCCGGGCTGTAGAATACACCAACCGTGGAGAGGCAGCTTTGACAAATTTTAAGGAAATGAGAAAGGTAGTCGATTCTGAACTTAAGGGGATGTACCTCGGTATTGGAACAATCAAAGACGGTTCAATGGCACAAACATTTATTGACGCAGGTGCAGATTATATTATTTGCCCGGGACTAGTAGAAAGCGTGGCAGAAGTTGCGGATAAATACGATATGCTTTGGGCACCGGGCTGTATGACACCCAGTGAAATAATAAGAGCTGAAACATTAGGAGCAAAAATGATCAAACTTTTCCCTGGAAATGTGTTGGGTCCGGGTTTTATGTCTGCAATTAAAGAATTGTTTCCAAATCTCAAATTCATGCCTACCGGTGGTGTTGATTTAGATCGGGCGAATATTGAGGGGTGGTTTAAAGCCGGAGTTTGTGCGGTCGGGATGGGTAGTAAACTGGTAAGCAAGGATGTGATGGAAAACAAGAAGTATGAGGAGTTAATTTCATCAACCAAGTCGGTTTTAGAAATTATTAAATCCATCAGAGCTTAATAATTCAAGGTGATTGAAAGGCCGGCAGTCTGTTTTCTGTCGGCTTTTTTTTATTTTTGGAAACCAATAAAGCTCATCTGAACGTATCTTACCTAAGAGTTCAGCTGGTTCGTAGGATGAATTAGGTCCAAAGATGCATGTTCAGAAAGTCAATTTTTTTTTCTTTTTTTCTTTCGGTTTTGATGCTTTCCTCCCTTAAGGAAGTAAACGGTCAAAGTACATCCAATGAGGGATCTGATTTTTGGGCGGTTTTCCCCACTCATGTGCCTGCTAATTTTAATGGTGTAAGGCCTTTGGCGAGGTATTCCATTTTTATAACCGGCAGGCAGGCCTCTTCAGGTACAGTAACAGTAGGAGCCTTCAGTCAGCGGTTTAATTTGACAGCAGGCAATACGGTAATTGAGGTGCCGATCAATCGTAATGATGCTTACATCGATGAAGCCGAGTCGGGCAGAGTGCTCACGAACAGGGCCATACGTGTTCAGGTAGATCCCGGAAGACCAAAAGTAGTCGTTTACGGGCATATCTTTGCCGGAGCTCGTTCAGCAGCTTCACTGATATTGCCGAAGGAAGCTCTGGGTCAAAACTATTTCAGCATGAATTACGAGAGCGGTAATACCCCGGATCCCGGCCGAAATCATATTACCTTGATCGCCAGTGAGCCAAATACAAAAATTTTTATCAGACTCAATGGAAATGATTTGATACCGGGGGGTGTCACGCTGGCCAACCCGGGTGATGTGTATGAATACCTTTCCAATGTGGATCTGACCGGTGCCAATGTTTTTGTCGACCCACAAACCTCAGGCTGTAAGCAGTTCGCTATGTTCTCGGGCACCACAAATTCTGCAATTACAACTCCTTCCGGTTGTTTTGGAACCATTTCATCAGATCCATTGTACCAGCAGAATTATCCGGTGGATAGCTGGGGTAAGACCTATGGATTTGTTCCTTTCAGTTCAAGAAGTCCTAATGGTTCCACAGTAAGAAGCCGAGGAAATTATGTTCGAATCCTGGCTAAGGAGAACGGAACAAGAGTTACTTACAATGGGGTACAGATCGCAAATTTGAATGCCGGTCAATATTATCAAACCCCTGCTCCTGTAACCGAGCCGGCTTATATTTCGGCAAACAATCCTATTGCAGTAGCTCAATATTCGCTCACTCAGGCGTGTGCGGGGGGTGGTTTCAGCGATCCTGATATGGTCATTCTTAATCCGGTTGAATATAATATCAAAAACATCACCGTTTATTCCTCCAGTAGGGAGGATATCAGTCAGAATTACGTGAATATTTTGATACGAACAGCAGCAGCAGCTTCTTTTAGAATTAATGGAAGGGTGCCCGGCGGAACATTTACAGCCTTGAGGAGCAATCCTGATTATTCTTACATGCAACTTAATCTGAACCAGTATTCAACCCAAATTTTCAATTTATCAGCCTCTGATGGATTTAATGCCATTGCCTATGGATTCGGTGATGTGGAATCTTATGCCTATTCAGCAGGAACAAATCTGGCTTCCAGTCAGTTTGTAAGGGCAATAAACAAGATTACCCTTCAGGAGATTACCAATGCATGTACCAGGCAGGATCTGGATTTCAGGCTTACCTTAACAGCTCCGGCATCCACTTTAGTTTGGCAACTGGACGCCAGTGATGCACCGGTCACCCAGAATAACCCGACTGCATTTCCTGTGGTGCGAAATGGAATTACATTTTTTGAGTATGTATTCCCTAAAAATTCAGGTTACACTCAACCCGGACAAAAATCAATCAAAGTCATTGCGAAATATGCCACATTATCCGGTTGCAACTTAGATGAACAGGAAATAAATTATCTTTTTGATGTTTTTGATCCTCCGGAGGCCTTATTTTCAAATACGAATAATTATTGCACAAATAGTGAAATCATCTTTACCGACAAGAGTAAGGACAATGGAAATCCAATCAGCTCCTGGGAATGGAATTTTGGCGACGGGAATAGTTCAAGCGAACAAAATCCAAAGCATACTTTTTCGAATCCGGGAACCTATCAGGTTATGTTGCGGGTGAGAAATTCAACTACTTGTGATGCAAAAGAATATATGCAGACCCTGGTGATACGATCAAGTCCGGTTGCCGCTTTCTCAAATACCAGTCCGGGCTGTAACAACGCTGCCATTATTTTTACGGATCAATCCAGTACCATGCAGGGAAGGATTATCAAATGGGAATGGGACTTTGGAGATGGCACCAAATCAAAAAATACAGTATCAGCGCCGGTTACTCATCAGTATACTTCGGGCAGACAGGTTTTGGTAAGTCTTAAGGTAACCAATGAATTTGGTTGTGAAAATGTGTTGACTAGGACTATTGATGTGACCACACCATTTTTGAATGCAGGGGTCGATACCTTTATTTTACGGGGAGGATCTGTTCGTTTTAAAACGCAGTCCGCCGGTACCAACTTAAGGTATAAATGGACTCCCGCGGCCGGTCTTGATCGTGATGATATCAAAAATCCGACTGCTTCGCCTTCATCTGATACCAGATACAGCGTAACCATAAGCTCAGATGAAGGTTGTGTACTTGTAGATGATATTTTTGTAAAAGTACTGGAGCTACCCTTCATTCCGAATACATTTACACCAAATGGGGATGGAATTAATGATTTTTGGAAAATTGACTATCTGGATAGTTATCCGGCGGTGAACGTAAATGTATACAATCGTTTTGGACGAAAAGTTTTTGAATCAATCGGGTATTTGAAACCATGGGATGGTCGTTTAAACGGTGACATGTTGCCGGTAGGAACCTATTATTACGTAATAGATCCTAAAATAGGTATACCCCTTTTCAAGGGCTGGGTTACTGTGATCAGATGAAATATAATGTTAAACCTGATTTATTTTTAATGATTTGGGTATATTTAGACTGAAAACCTGTAAAAAAATAAAATTGACATTAATTAGAAGTTTTAAATTATTTTGCTTCTGGATAATTTAATTAAACCCTTAAGTTTTTTAATCTGGTGGATATTATCAAGGTTTAAAGAATGATATTGATGAAAAGACTCGTTGCTTATTTAATTGCCTTTTTGTTCAGTCAGCTTGCACTCGCACAGCAAAAACCTCAGTATACCCAGTATATTTTGAATAATTTCATCCTAAACCCAGCCATTGCAGGAATAGAGAATTATATTGATGTTAAGGCAGGATATCGTGCCCAATGGGTTGGCCTGGATGGTGCACCGGTAACTTCCTATCTATCCATTCATGCGCCTATTGGAAAGAATTTTTTATACGGAACCTCCACCTCTGTACCGCAAGGAGGCGGAAGTAACCCCAACAGTAGAAGTTATCTGCAAAATTATATGGCCTCTGAACCCCATCATGGAGTAGGTTTCACTGTTGTTTCTGATCAGGCCGGCCCTATCTCAAGAACAGATGCCAATTTGAACTATGCCTATCACATTGGAATTACTCAAGATTTAAATGTGTCGGTTGGAGTCGCTGCAGGGATGTCCAGGATATTCCTCGATCGATCCAATCTGCTTCTGGAGAATCCTAACGATCAGGCGATTGGCATTGGCAATTTTGATAATTTTAAGCCGGATGTGAGTGCGGGTATTTGGATTTACGGCCCAAGATTTTTCGTAGGAGCATCGGCACAGCAGTTATTGCAAAATCCGATAGGTTTTAGTGATGATCCTGAAAGCTATAATCTGGGAAGAAAAGTACCTCACGTTTTCGTCACGGCAGGTTATAAAGTTTATCTCGGAGATGATTTTGCGGCCATGCCATCAGCCTTATTAAAAGTTGTTTCTCCTGTTCCTGCTTCGATAGATCTAAATTTGAAACTGGCTTACAAAGACCGATTTTGGGTTGGCGGCAGCTTTCGTAAAAATGATGCATTTGCGGGTATGGCCGGGTTTAATGTAGGTTCATTTATGAATATTGGCTATTCTTATGATTTAACTACATCCGGACTGAATACAGTTAGCAATGGTTCACATGAAATTGTATTGGGGGTATTTCTGAATAATCGCTACAAGGTTAGCTGCCCTCAAAAAAGTTGGTAGTGGATTCGTTTTAAGCTGAAGCCTTGTTGATTCTTTAATTATTTTCTATGACAACATGCGGCAGCCAAGGTTTAGTTTGATATGAGTTATCGTTTCAGGGCACGGCTAATCTCTAGCTTTGCATCCAGATCTTTCAATGTTTCCCGTTTATCGTATAGTTTCTTACCCTGTGCCAAGCCGATCTCAAGTTTGGCAAAACCACGTTCTGAGGTAAAGATTTTTAATGGAATAATGGTAAAGCCTTTTTCCTCAATTTTTGTCCGCAGTTTGGCTATTTCCTTTTTGTTTAGCAGTAGTACTCTATCGCGCTTAGCCTCATGATTGTAAAATGAACCATGCGAATATTCGGCAATTTGCATATTTCGAACATAGAGATTCCCGTCAAAAAATGTGCAGAAGGCGTCGTTAATATCCGCTTTACCTTCACGTATCGATTTGATTTCTGTTCCAAGCAATTTTATGCCGGCAGTGTAGGTCTCCAGAATATGATATTCAAAATAGGCTCTTTTGTTTTTTATGTTAATTCCTCCCGACATAAAGGCAAATATCTGAAAGAAAATCTATAACCGAAATTTTTAACTCCCAAGATTATTCAACTATTTTTTTTCAGATTTATAAAATAATTAATTTAGATTAAACTAAAATTGTTATTTTGTTAATCTAATAATATCTTCAATGCGGCTATTTGTTTTTTGTATTCTTTTGTTCGGAATTTGTTCATCTTTACCGGCTCAAGAGTCAACGGTAAGTGGATTGCTAAGTTCCGGACTGAAACCTCTTGCACAGGTCTCAGTAAAAATAGCGGATAGCAAAATGGGCACAACCAGCGATTCGCTTGGGAGATATGCTATATCTAACCTGAAGCCCGGCAATTATGTTTTATTCTTTTCTTCATTAGGTTATAAACCCTACAAAGCAGAAATTAACATCGGCGAGAATGAACTATTAAATCTGGATGTTAATCTTGAGGAAGCCGAAAATTTGATGCAAGAATTTGTGATTACCGGAACCATGAAAGAGGTCAGCCGTTTGGCAAGTTCGGTACCAGTAGAGGTTTACAGTACGGCATTTTTTAAAAAGAATCCCACTCCGTCCATATTTGATGCCTTACAGAATGTAAATGGTGTTAGGCCTCAGTTAAACTGTAATATTTGTAATACGGGCGATATTCATATTAATGGACTCGAGGGACCATACACCATGATTTTAATTGACGGTATGCCCCTTGTTAGCGGTCTTTCTTCTGTTTATGGGCTCTCGGGAATTCCCAATACCTTAATTGAACGGGTTGAGATTGTTAAAGGTCCTGCATCCTCATTGTATGGTTCCGAAGCGGTGGGTGGATTGATTAATATCATAACCAAAAAACCGGAAAATTCACCTGTTTTCTCCGGGGATGTTTTTACAACTTCCTGGGGTGAGTTGAATACTGATTTAGGATTCAAATTTACAGCCGTTAAAAAAGCAGATATGCTGACGGGAATCAATTACTTCAACTTTAAAAATAGAGTTGATAATAATAAAGATTTCTTCACAGATGTTACTTTACAGGACCGAATTTCTATTTTTCAGAAATGGAGTTTTCATCGAAATGATAAACGGCAGTTCAATTTTGCAGCAAGATATAACTATGAAGACCGTTGGGGAGGTGCGATGAACTGGACCCCTTCGTTTCGAGGTGGTACCGATCGATATGGAGAGAGTATTTATACAAGCAGATGGGAAGTGCTTGGAAATTATCAGCTTCCTGTTAAAGAGTCTGTTAAGTTTTCCTGGTCTTTAAATGATCATGCTCAAAATTCGGTATATGGCAACACGGTTTACCGTGCCAGGCAAAAGATTGCTTTCGGTCAGCTTACATGGGATAGAAAACTGAAAAACCATGACCTATTGATGGGAATAGCCTTGAGGTATACCTTTTATGATGATAGTACCCCTGCAACTGCCCTTTTAAACGGATCGAATAATGCAGATCAGGTCTGGCTTCCCGGTATCTTTATACAAGATGAAATTAGTCTGGCTGAAAAGCATAAGTTATTGCTTGGAATGAGATATGACTATAACTCCAGGCATGGAGCCATTCCGACTCCAAGATTAGCCTATAAATGGGTCCTGAATGATAATAATGTCCTTCGTTTAAATGCAGGCACCGGTTTCAGGGTGGTTAGTTTGTTCACGGAGGATCACGCTGCCTTAACAGGCTCGAGGGAGGTTATTTTGGCTGAGCAATTGAACCCGGAAAGAAGTTATAATGGAAATTTAAATTATATCAAGAAGGTATTTTTTAAAAGTGGAAGCTTTATGAGTATCGATGCCTCTGCTTGGTATACCCATTTTGATAACCAAATTATTCCGGATTATCTGAGTAATTCGAATCAGATCATTTATCGTAATTTACAGGGTTATGGAGTTTCACGTGGTTTGAGCGCCAACTTGGATATGACATTCACTAATGGACTTAAAATTTTGGCCGGAACTTCTCTCTTGGAAGTTTTCACCAGGGATGAAAGATTTGGGGAAAGAATCAGGCCATTTTTTAATGAACGATGGACCGGTACCTGGGGAATTTCCTATAAGATTGAAAAATGGAATCTTGGATTGGATTATACCGGGAATGTTTATGGTCCTATGCTGCTGCCACTTTTAAGCGACCTGGATCCCCGAAGCGGACTATCACCCGTATGGAGCCTGCAGAATATACAATTTACCTTTTCGGGGATGAAAAGAATCGAATTATATGGAGGAGTAAAAAATTTACTGAACTGGATACCCGGCCGAAATGAACCTTTTTTGATTGCCCGTAGTCATGATCCTTTTGATCGGGAAGTCCAAACTGACCCCTCTGGGAATGTGCTTTCCAGTGCGACGAATCCTTATGCTTTAACTTTTGATCCGGGTTATGTATTTGCACCCAATCAAGGGATTAGAGGATTTTTAGGTTTACGTTTAACCATAAAATAACTATGTTAAGACCATTAATACTATTGATTTTAATTTTATCCGCCCTGTCAGATCTGTCTGCACAAAATCGAATCGTAAAATTTGCGGAAATAAAACCTCTGCAGGATAAAATAGCCAAACCGGTGCTGGTACTTATCATGACCGACTGGTGTAAATATTGTCATGCTATGAAAAATACCCTGACTCGGGACAATTCAGTACTGGCTTTACTGGATGAAAAATTTTATACGGTATTTCTGAATGCAGAAGATAAGATTGATATTTTTTTTGCAGGTAGAAACTTTAAAAATAAGGGCGGAATACATGAATTGGCAAGTGAATTAGGCACCATTAAGGGACAACTCTCTTATCCTACCTTGACTGTTCTTAATTCCCGGAATGAAATCATCTACCAGCATGACGGTTTCTTATCACCACGTGCCATCCTGTACACCTTAAAAAAAATAGCTCAGAATTGAAATTTGAAATGGAATTATCATGCTTCTGATACTATTCGGTTCTGAATAATAAATTAATACATTTCAATACGCACATCTCACTTCACAATCATAATCGGAATATTTACGTTATGCCGAACGGTATCTACGGTGGTTCCAAAAATCAGGTCACCGAGACCTTTGTGCCCGTGAGCACCCATAACCAAAAGATCTAATTTTCTCGCTTTTACTAGTTCAGATATTGCTTTAGCAGCGGTTCCGTATCCTATTTCAATATGTACCTGATAACCCATTTCCCTTAAATTTTGCTTGTATTTTTCCAGGTTCTCGGTATCGCTTTGAGTTTCATGATCCAATACTTTTTCTCCATGAAATTTGGCCGCAGCAGTTTCAACAATATGTATGAGGTAATAATCTGCATTTTTCCCTCCCTGGATCAGCGCATGCCGAAAGGTAGTCCGGTCATTTTTTGAAAAATCAACAGTGATTCCAATCTTGTTATACTCTACATGATCAAGAGCACCGATTTCAAGTGCTTCCCCATGTGGGACATTGGATGATTTACGTTCATGCTTTCTGAAAAATGGCATCAGAAAAATGTAGAGTAATAGTAAGCCGATTGCCACAGATAAGGGAATTACGAGTAAATATATCCACCAAACATGGACACTTGAATTGCTGAGCCAGGAGCTAATTTCTTCAACAACCAGTTGAACATTGAGGCTTACAATGATTAGGGCAGATAACCATGCCAATATTTTTACCCAGGGTTTGATGGCGTATTCCTTCATTTTTTCCTTGTCGGAATTAAAGTGAATTAAAGGAATAACCGCAAAACCCAATTGCAGGCTGAGTGCTACCTGACTTAATATGAGCAAACTACCCAGGGCTTCTTCTCCAAAGAAAATGATCGTGATGAATGCGGGGATAATTGCGAAAAGGCGTGTAAGTAATCTTCTGATCCAGGGTTGTATCCTTAAATTCAGATGGCCTTCCATAACAATCTGTCCTGCCAGTGTTCCCGTTATTGTTGAGCTTTGCCCGGATGCAATTAAAGCAATGGCAAATAGGGTTGGGGCTACCGAACCAAAAATATTATTCAGCAACTGATGAGCATCCTCGATTTCAGCAACTTCAAACAAACCGTTTTTATAAAAGGCTGTTGCAGCCAATATTAAAATAGCTGAATTGACAAAGAAGGCAAGATTTAAGGCAATGGTGGTATCGATCAGGTTATATTTTATGGAGTCTTTTATTCCTCTTGCAGAACGTTCAATCTTCCTGGTTTGTACAAGAGAAGAGTGTAAATACAGGTTATGAGGCATAACAGTCGCTCCAATTATGCCTATGGCAATGTAGAGCGCATTTCCTGATAGGAAGGAAGGCTCAAATCCACTGATTACTTCTGCAATCACCGGCTTGACAATGAACATTTCGGTCAAAAAGGAAATTCCGACAATAAATACCATGGAAACAATAAATACTTCCATCATTCGCATCCCCTTATTCATTAGAAAAAGCAGCAGAAAAGTATCCAGAATAGTAATAGAAACCCCCAAAATTAAAGGGAGGCCAAAAAGCAGATTTAATCCGATAGCCATGCCAATAATCTCGGCCAAATCACAGGCAATAATGGCAATTTGAGCTAAAACATACAGTGGAAAATTAACGTAAGCAGGGTAGGCATTTTTGGAAGCCTGAGCCAAATCCAGTCCGCGAACGATGCCTAAACGTGCACTAAGCGACTGAAGTAACAAGGCCATCAGGTTAGACATCAATAAGACCCAGATTAGTTGATAGCCAAACTGGCTACCTCCGGCAATATCAGTTGCCCAGTTCCCCGGATCCATATATCCCACACTCACGAGGTAGGCAGGTCCGATAAAGGCCATCAGCTTACGCCAGCCTGTTTTACCCGAAGTAATTACCGATTCGTGAACCTCACTCAGCGATTCTGACTGTTTAGTACTCATAAAATAACCAAAATATTTTTTGCTACGTCCCGACTGATGGTTTGCTCTTTGCTTCGATCTATGGAGAGCATAATTGATCCATCGTATTCATTCAATTCCAGAATCTTAACACCAGTCCCTAACGTTAATCCAAGTTTATCAAGGAGTTTAAGAAATAAAGAAGAATGTTCACTAACACCCGAAACGGTTCCACTTTCACCGGCTTGCATATCTGTAATTTTCACCAGTTTTTTCTGTTTAATCTTTCCTGACTTATCCGGAATCGGA